>Ga0256407_10000102_pt1 | contig 209546 bp, 203 predicted proteins | sample RumenRJG_04DNA_FD_193489 | JGI IMG/M metagenome (GOLD analysis project Ga0256407, IMG submission 193489) | Bovine rumen microbial communities from Lethbridge, Alberta, Canada - RJG_04 | ecosystem: Host-associated > Mammals > Digestive system > Stomach > Rumen | place: Canada: Alberta...
ACACTTTTCTAATCACAAGGGCTCGCTTTCTCAACGCGTTGAGAAAGCGAGCCGCATACTTTTTGCTATTTGTCAAGCCTTTTTTGCAAAAAAATTCCCTCCCGCCACATTATTTCGTGACGGGAGGGTTCTGCTATCCTATCTTCCTGACATTGCCCGTTCGGCAGCGCCTCTTTTATGGTTCCCGAAAAGTTCCTTACAGGCTCTTCTCGTAGGACTCGATCATCTTCTTGACCATCTGGCCGCCGACCGAGCCGGCCTCGCGGGAGGTGAGGTCGCCGTTGTAGCCGTTCTTCAGGTTGACGCCGACTTCGCTGGCGGCTTCCATCTTGAACTTATCCATGGCGCTGCGCGCCTCGGGGACGTTGATCTGATTGCTGTTCTTGCTGGACATAATCGTTTCTCCTTTTCGATTTGTTGCACATTTCTGTGCGTTTGGGTATCGCAAGCATAGATTTCCCCGGAAAGCGGACGATATGCAAATACACACGCGGTAAGTTTTGGAAGCCGCCGAAACAAAAAACACGGCTGAACCTTTATAACGAGGAAGGATCAGCCGTGTTTTGTATATGAAATGAATCAGTTCAGCGCGTCCTTGAGCGCCTTGCCGGACTTGAAGGCGGGAGCCTTGGAGGCCTTGATCTTGACCGTCTCGCCGGTGCGGGGATTCTTGCCGGTGCGGGCGGCGCGGGCCTTGACCTCGAAGCTGCCGAAGCCGACGATCTGGACCTTGTCGCCGGACTTGAGCGCACCCTGCACGGAAGCGGTGAACGCATCCAGCGCGGCGCCGGCGTCTTTCTTGGAAAGACCGCTCTTTTCCGCCATTGCGGCAATGAGTTCATTCTTGTTCATGGTTTGTCTCCTTATCTGATTGTATTTGCTGAAAGCGGAGTCATTATGCCCGCTTTTGCATTTCCTGTCAAGTGTCTTTTTGACACGGAATTCCGCGGAGTTGCGCCGTTTTTGACGCGTTTTTGTTCGCTTTACAAGATCGCAAAAATGGCATATACTACACTCGATCACTCCATCTGATCGCTTCTATGGGAACGGAGGGAATCCTGATGCGGGACTTTCAGTATTATACGCCGACACAGGTCCTGTTCGGCAGGGGCACCGAGCGGAAGGCCGGCGAACTGGTCAAACGGTACGGCGGCACAAAAGCGCTGATCCATTACGGCGGCGGAAGCGCGAAGCGCAGCGGCTTGTTGGATCAAGTGACCGCCTCCCTTGAGGCGGCGGGCATTTCGTGGGTGGAGCTCGGCGGCGTGGTGCCGAATCCGCGGCTTTCCAAGGTGCGCGAGGGCATTGATCTGTGCCGCCGCGAGGGCGTCGATTTCCTGCTTGCTGTCGGCGGCGGGAGCGTGATCGATTCCTGCAAGGCGATCGGCTACGGCCTCCGGTACGACGGCGACGTGTGGGATCTGTTTGTCAAAAAGGCGGCGCCGCAAGCATGCGCGCCGGTGGGCTGCGTGCTGACCATCGCCGCGGCCGGGAGCGAGATGAGCGACTCCTGCGTCATCACGAACGAAGACGGCTGGAAAAAGCGCGGCCTCAGCAACGATTTGTGCCGCCTGCGCTTTGCGCTGATGGACCCGGAGCTGACGTTCACCCTGCCGGCATACCAGACGGCGTCCGGCTGCACGGACATCATCTCGCACACGATGGAGCGGTATTTCTCCGGCGCCGAGACCGTCGAACCGACGGACTCCATGGCGGAGGGGCTGATGCGCTCCGTCATGGACGCCGCGAAGCGTGCCGTGAGAGATCCCGCCGACTATGACGCCCGCGCGGCGATCCTGTGGGCGAGCAGCCTTTCCCACAACGGACTCACCGGCTGCGGCCGCGGCGGCGAGGGGAGAGTGGGCGACTGGGCCTGCCATCAGATCGAGCACGAGCTCAGCGGCATGTTCGACGTGACGCACGGCGCGGGCCTTGCGGCGGTCTTCGGCGCGTGGGCGCGGTATGCGCTGCCCTCGGCGCCGGCGCGGTTCGCCCGCTTTGCCCGCCGCGTGATGGGCGTGCAGGAGACGGACGATACGAAGGCCGCGGAGGCGGGCGTCGCCGCTTACGAGGACTTCCTGCGCGAGATCGGCATGCCGACGAGCATCCATGAGCTCGGCGTCACATTGGATGACGAGACGATCGACCGCCTGGCCTGGAAATGCACGTTTGAGGGGGAACGGACCATCGGCTCGCTCCGGGTGCTGGAGCTGGAGGACATCAAGGCGATCTACCGCGCGGCGAAATAGCCGCCCTCTGCGGCGAGCAGCCGCAGACCGGAGAGCAGCAGCGCCTGCTCGGCGCTCAGACCGTGCAAAGCGGGGGAGAGCGGCAGCTCCTGCGGCTCGATGAGCGAACAGCGCAGCGTCAGCACGCTGCGCTGCACGCAGAGCAAGGGCTCCGCGCCGGTGAAGCTCGAGAGCGTCAGCGTGTCCCGCGGGGAGAAGCCGTAACCGATGACCTGGCACGCGCGGACGGCGCGGGCCGGATCGCTCTCATCGCCCGGGAGAAGCAGCGTCCGCGTGACAAGCCCTTCGGGAAACGGACGCGCCGCGGCGGCGGTGCGCGTAAGAGCCAGCAGGTCCCAGCGCCGTCCCGCCGCGTCTGCGGGCAGGACGAAGGCGCTTGCGTCGACCCCGGCGATCCGGCAGAGCGCAGGGGCGTCCTCTCCGACGAGCGCGATGTTCATGCAAAATCCTCCCGCTTTCTGATCAGTCATCCCTATTGTTTGCGATAATCCGCAAATCATGCGAAAAGGAGGGCGCGATATGCAGCCCTGGGCACATTTCAAGACGATCACCGCGCACAGGCGGCTGGTGCGGAAATACTGTTTCCGGCTGGGCCTGTACGCGCAGGGGCTGACGCACGACCTCAGCAAGTACTCGCCGACGGAGTTCTGGCGCGGCGCGAAGTACTATCAGGGCTATCGCAGCCCCAACGACGCGGAGCGCAGAGCCACCGGCGTGTCTATGGCGTGGCTGCACCACAAGGGCCGCAACCGGCACCATTACGAATACTGGATCGACTATGTGATCGGCGAGGACGGCAAGGTTTATACCGGCGGGTGCAAAATGCCGATGAAATACGTTGCCGAGATGTTCTGCGACCGCATCGCGGCCAGCCGCATCTATCAGGGGGAGAAGTACACCGACGCCGCGCCCTACGAATACTTCATCCGGTCCAAGGACCGCATCATCATCCACCCCGAGACCAGCGACGAGATCGAGAAGATGCTGCTGGTGCTCAAGGAACAGGGCGAGGACGCGGCTTTCGCCTATGTGCGGGAGAGACTACAAACAAAAGGCTGAAATTCCTCGGAATTACAGCCTTTTGTACCTTGCAAAAGCATTGAGCCCATGCTATAATACCTCTCGATTTTTGACCGAAGGATGGAAACAGCCCCATGGACCACCCCTACAAGACGCGCGCGGGCGGCGCGACCGTCACGGTATTTGTACCTTATGATTGCCGCAATCATTGCCCGTTCTGCGTGAACAAGCAGGAATATGCCGACTGCTCCGGCTTTTCCGTGGACAAGATCATCGACAGCATCCGCATCGTGGACAGCATCACCCCCGCCTGCGACGTCGTCTTTACCGGAGGAGAGCCGTTTGCGAACCTTGCTTCGCTCCAGCGCATGCTGGACGCCGTGCCGCCGACGCACAAGGTGTACATCAACACGACGTTTCCCGTGCAGCCCGGCTGCAGCGCGGAGGAGATGCTGGCGCTTACCGAGAAGAACAAGGACAAGATCACCTGCATCAACATCTCCCGCCACGTCGATCCCTATGTGGAGGAGTCGCCGGATGAGGTGGTCGCGCAGATCGCGACGCCGAAGCGCGTCAACTGCGTGCTGTACATGGATTATCCCTCCCACGAGCTGAAGGACTTTGCGGAGCGTTGGCGCAAGCATAACATCCCCATCCAGTTCCGCTACGATTATACGGAGACGACGCCGGAGAACCTCTATGAAGAGGAGAACGACCCGATCCTGCAGGATCTCAAGCGGCAGTTTACCTACATGGGGCTGGACGGCTGCCGTATGCGCAACGGCTTCCACTTCCGCTACAAGGACCTGCACATGACGTACCACAAGACGCTGCCGTATTCCACCATCGTGGAAACGGACGCGGACGGCGTTACTTACGACATCCTGTACGATATCCTCATCAAGCAAAACGGCGACCTGCACTCCGACTGGACGGGCGTGCCGCTGGATGTGGAAAAGTACCGCAAGGTTGTCTTTGAGCCCTATGACTTGAAGGTGCTGGACGGCACGATCGATTTTTAACAAGAAAAAAGCCCGCCGTAAGGCGGGCTTTTACTGTCATGCGCTTTTCCTTTACTTGACAAGCAATTCCGCGATTTGGATGGTGTTGGTCGCCGCGCCCTTGCGGATCTGGTCGCCGCAGCACCAGAGGTTGAGGCCGTTCGGGTCGGTGAGGTCCTCGCGGATGCGCCCGACGAACACGATATCCTGATCGGACGTGTCCAGCGGCATGGGGTACTGCTTGTTCTTGAGGTCGTCCACCAGACGGCAGCCGGGCGCCTTCGCGATGAGCGCGCGGGCGCGCTCGACGCTGATCTTCTCCTTCGTGCGCAGCACGACGGACACGCTGTGGGAGCGGAACACCGGCACGCGCACGCAGGTGCAGGAGACGTTCATCTCGGGCAGGTGGAGGATCTTGCGGCCCTCGTTCTGCATCTTCATCTCCTCGCTGGTGTAGCCCATGTACTGCTCGCCGCCGATCTGGGGGATGACGTTGAACGCCAGCTGATAGGCAAAGGCCTTCGGCTCGACGCTCTCGCCCTTGGCGTAGGCGAGGGCTTCGGCGCGCAGCTCGTCGAGACCCGCCTTGCCCGCGCCGCTCGCCGCCTGATAGGAGGATGCGACGATGGTCTCAACGGGGCTCTCCTTGGCGAGGGCCGCGATGGCGACCATGGTGATGATGGTGGTGCAGTTGGGGTTCGAGATGATTCCGCTGTTCCACTTCACGTCCTCGGGGTTGATCTCCGGCACCACCAGCGGCACCTTGGGATCGAGACGGAAGGCGCTGGAGTTGTCCACGAACGTCGCGCCGGCCTTGACGATGGACGGTGCAAAGCGCTCCGCGATATCATTCTCCGCCGCGCCGAGGACGATATCCAGCCCGTCAAACGCGCTGTCGCTTGCTTCGACGATGGTGACGTCCTCGCCCTTGAACCGGACGGTGCTGCCCGCGCTGCGGGCGGAGGCGATGGGACGGAGGGACGCGACGGGGAAGTCGCGCTCTTCCAGTATCTTCATCATTTCCTGGCCCACGACGCCCGTGGCGCCGAGGATGCCGACATGAACCTGCTTGCTCATAATACCTTCTCCTTTACAAAGCTGTTATACAGGACGCGGATGGCCTGTTCGAAATCCTTTTCTTCCACGCCCACGATGATGTTCAACTCGTCGGGGCCCTGCGTGATCATGCGCACGTTGATGCCGTTCTTGCCGAGGGCGGCGAACAGCTTGCCCGACGTGCCGAGGCGGTACGCCATCCGCCGGCCCACGGCGGCGACGATGGCGATGTGCTCCGTCACGGTAATACTATTCGGCTTGAGCTCCTTTTGCAACTCGCCCAGCACCTCGTAGAGCCGGTTGCTCACCTCCGCGGCGCTGACCATCAGCGACACGGCGTCGATGCCGGAGAGGATGAACTCCACGTTGATCTCGTGCTTTTCCAGCACCTCCATGATCTGCAGCAGGAGCCCGTGCTCCGAGGAGAGACCGGTCTTCGCCACGGTGATGATGGAAAAGCCCTTCTTGCCCGCGATGCCGGTAATAAAGCTGTCGCTTTCGACCTGCTCGTCCTCCACCTTTTCCATGATGAGCGTGCCGGGATGATCCGGCTCGTTCGTGTTGCGGATGTTGAGCGGAATGTGCTTCTCACGCACGGGATAGACCGCGCCCTCGTGGAGCACCTGCGCGCCGACGTAGCTCAGCTCGCGCAGCTCGTTGTAGGTAACGTTGCGGATCGGGGCGGGGTCCTTCACGATGCGCGGGTCGGCCATCAGAATACCGGACACGTCCGTCCAGTTCTCGTACACGTCCGCATCCAGCGCCGCCGCCGCCAGCGCGCCGGTGATGTCGCTGCCGCCGCGGGAGAAGGTCTTGATGTGACCGTCCGGCATCACGCCGTAAAATCCCGGGATCACGACCCCGCGGCCGTTTGCGGCCCGGCGCAGCGCCTCGTAGCTTGCGCCCTGATCCACGGAGCCGTCGAAGCGGAACTTGATCCACAGCGCGGCGTCAACGAACTCGAAGCCGAGATACGCCGCCATCAGCTTGGCGGAGAAGTATTCCCCGCGGGAGGCCATCTCGTCCTTGGACACCTCGCCCCGCTGCATGCGCTCCCAAAGCGCGTCGAACTCGGTATTGAGATCGATGGAGAGCTTGCAGCCGCGGATGATGTCGTTGTAGCGCCCGCGGATCATGGCGAAGATATCGTCGCAGTCCACGCCGTATTTGATGTGCGCGGCGCAGAGGTAGAGCAGGTCGGTGATCTTGTGGTCGTCCTTGAAGCGCTTGCCCGGCGCGGAGACCACCACCACGCGGCGCGCGGGATCGGACTGGACGATGGCCTTGACCTTGGCGAACTGGTTGGCGTCCGCGCAGGACGAGCCGCCGAATTTGACTACTTTCAGCATATGTCGCTCCTCTTATTCTTCTGCCGGAGCCGCGACTCGGGCCATCAGCGCGCCCGGATCGTCCCCGCAGTAGGTTTCGTACACTTCGAATGCGGTCTCCGCGTCATAGTCGCCGAACAGATAGCTGCCGTTGTGGCGGAAGAACCAGCGGCCCTCGGCGGCGCTGTTGTCCACGGCGCAGGGCACGGCCTTGTCCGTATAGTAGCTGCCGCAGCCGCGCCGCACCGCCAGACAGTCGGCCACCACGTTGGACGCGGTGGGATAGCCGCCCGCGCCCGCGCCGGAAAAGCTCTGCTTGCCGATGCGCCGCGCGTAGAGCGATACGAGGTTGCCCGTTCCGTCGGTGTGCGCCTCGGGCGCGGAGACGGGGAAGAGCGTGGGGCAGACGAAGGCCGCCACCTTGCCGCCGCGTTTTTCCGCGCGTGCGATCAGTTTAAAGGTAAGGCCAAGCTCCTTCGCCTTGTCGATGTCCGCGGCGGTGATGTGCGAGATGCCGACGCAGGGGATGGCCTCCTCCCGCACCGAAACGCCGAAGGCGAGGTTGGCGGAGAGCACCAGCTTGCGCCGCGCGTCCAGCCCCTCCACGTCGGCGGTGGGGTCGGCCTCGGCGTAGCCGAGCGCCTGCGCCTCCTTGAGGATGGCGGCGTAATCCGCGCCCTGATTCGTCATGGCCGAGAGCATGTAGTTCGTCGTGCCGTTCAGAATCCCCTCCACCGCGTCGATGGTATCCATCTGCTCCGCGCGCGAGAGCGAGACGAGCCACGGGATGCCGCCGCCCGCCGCCGCCGTGCAGCGGAGGCTGACGCCGCACGCCTTCGCCAGCGTCAGCAGCTCCTCATAGTGCGCGCACATGAGCTGCTTGTTCGCGGTGACGACGTGCTTGCCCGCGCGCATGGCCGCGGTGAGGTAGGAATAGGCCGGCTCGACGCCGCCCATGACCTCGACCACGATATCGACGCTTTTGTCGCGCACGATCTCGTCAAAGTCCGCCGTCACGGTGCAGGTGAGCTCCGGACGCGGCCGGCGCGAGAGGACGGTCGTCACAGTCAGATCGCTGCGTCCCTCTACCATTTTATATACATGCGAGCCGACGGTGCCGAAACCGAGCAGGGCGATGTTCATGAGATGCTCCCTTCTTGTGCAGTCCGCTGTTCTTCAACGAATGTCCGCGATAGAAAAACACTTGACTTTTGTGTGAAAACAATATAACATAGCGGAAAAGAAAAAACAATCCCTCACAGGCAGAACAAAAACGACAAAATTCAACTGGATATCCGGTTTTGATTTGGAGGAAATGGTCAATGGATTACCAAAGCACCCGCGATCCCGCGCTGCGCGCATCGAGCGCCGAGGCCGTGCTGGACGGCCTCGCGCCGGACGGCGGCCTGTATAGTATGCCCTCGTTCCGGGAGATCGCATTCGACTGGAAGAGCGTTCTCGATCTGGACACGCAGGGCATGGCGACGGAGATCCTCTCCGCGCTGCTGCCGTCGTTCACAAAGGATGAGATGCGCGCGCTGGTCAAGCGGGCGTATACGAATAAGTTTGAGACCGAGGAGCTGACGCCGACGGTGCGCGTCGGCGACGACACAGTGCTGGAGCTGTTCCGCGGCCCGACGAGCGCGTTCAAGGACGTGGCGCTCTCCATGCTGCCGCAGCTGATGACGGCGTCCCGTGAGAAGTGCGGCGTGGACGACGAGATCCTGATCCTCACCGCCACCAGCGGCGACACGGGCAAGGCCGCCATGGAGGGCTTCTGCGACGTGCCGGGCACGAAGATCATCGTGTTCTATCCCGACGGCGGCGTCAGCGCCGTGCAGAAGGCGCAGATGGCGACGCAGGCGGGGAACAACACCTGCGTGTGCGCGGTGCGCGGCAACTTTGACGACGCGCAGACCGGCGTGAAGAACGTGTTCGCCGCCGTGACCGAAGGCGGCTTGCTGAAGGGGAAGGGGGTTCGCCTTTCCAGCGCGAACTCCATCAACATCGGCCGCCTGGCGCCGCAGGTCGTGTACTACTTCCGCGCCTACGCGAACCTCGTGAACGAGGGACGCATCCGGGCGGGCGACAAGGTGGACTATGTGGTGCCGACGGGCAACTTCGGCGATATCCTCGCGGGGTATTTCGCGAAGAAGATGGGTCTGCCGGTGGGGAAGCTCGTGTGCGCGTCGAACGCAAACAACGTGCTGACCGACTTTTTGGAGACGGGCCGCTACGACAAGAACCGCCCGTTCTACAAGACGGTCTCGCCGTCCATGGACATTCTCGTGTCCAGCAACCTGGAGCGGCTTCTGTACCTGCTATCCGGCGACGCGGCGCTGGTGAAGCGCCTGATGGGCGAGCTGAAGGAGAAGGGCGTCTACGAGGTGCCGAACGAGCTGCTCGACCGGCTGCATGAGGAGTTCTGGCAGGGCTTCTGCGACGACGCGGGTACCAAGAACGCCATCGGCATGGTCTGGCGCGAGTACGGCTATCTCTGCGACACGCACACCGCGGTGGCGTGGGACGTGGCGCAGCAGTACAAGGCGGCGCATCCCGAGCACGCGCCGGTGGTCATTCTCTCCACGGCCTCGCCCTACAAGTTCCCGGCGGCGGTGCTGGAGGGCATCGGCCACAGCGCGAAGGGCGATGAGTTCGACGTGATGGAGCGCCTGCGCAACGAAACGGGCGTGCCCGTCCCGAAGAACCTGTCCGGCCTGCGCGAGCGCGCGGTACGGCACAAGGACGTGATCGATCAGAGCGAGATGCTCGATTACGTGCTCAAAAAAGCAAGTACAAAGGACTGGTTTTGACCGATGAATATTGTTTGCCTCGATATGGAGGGCGTCATTACGCCCGAGATCTGGATCGAATTCTCCAGAGTCAGCGGCATCCCCGAGCTGAAGCGCACGACGCGGGACGAGCCGGACTACGACAAGCTGATGCGCTTTCGCATGGACGTCCTGCGCGCGCATGGGCTGGGCCTCCGCGAGATCCAGGACGTGATCGCGCAGATCGACCCGCTGCCCGGCGCGAAGGAGTTTCTGGACGAGCTGCGCGCCACGACGCAGACGATCATTCTCTCCGATACCTTTGAGGAGTTCGCAAAGCCGCTGCTCAAAAAGCTCGGCTGGCCGACCATTTTCTGCAACTCCCTCGTCACGGACGAGAAGGGGATGCTCACCGGCGTCCGGATGCGCTGTGAGAAATCGAAGCTCACGACGGTCCGCGGCCTGCAGGGCATCGGCTTTGAGACCATCGCCGCGGGCGACAGCTACAACGACCTCGACATGATCCTTGCCAGCAAGGCGGGCTTCCTCTTCCGCACGACGGAGCAGATCAAAAAGGACCATCCCGAGCTGCCGGCTTTCGAGACGTACGACGAGCTGCTCTCCGCCATCCGGGCGGCGCTGTAAAAAAAGCAGAATAAAAAATAAGAGGCTCCCGAGCGGGAACCTCTTATACTTTTTCGTAGGACGTGAGCTGCTCCTGCAGCGACAGCAGATGCTCGATAAACAGCTTTGTGATCGACGATGGAGCGACGCCTTTCTTGATCGCCACGCCGACGTCGCGATGCTGTGCGACGTCGAGCGGGAGGCTCGCGACGCGGTAGTGCTTCGGGTGCAGGATCAGATCGTGCACGATGCTCATGCCGAGCCCGCTTTCCACCATGGCGAGCAGGGCGAAGTCGTTGGTCGCCTCGTAAGCGATGCGCGGCTTGGCGGGAATGGAGTCCAGAAACGCGTCCGTCTCCAGAGCCAACGGCTCGCTCAGCTTGATGAAGTCCTCCTGCGGCAGACGCGAGACAGGGAAGACCGACGCGCCGGCGAGCGGATGGCCCTCGGGAAGGATCGCGACGAAGGAGTCCCGCAGCAGGAAGGTCGTTTCAAACTCGCTTCCGGCGGGCATCGCCAGAAAGCCGCAGTCCACCGTGCCGCGCCGCAGCCAGCCGGAAATGTCTCCGTATTCGCCGTTGAAAAGCTGAATGCGGATATTGGGATAATTCCGGTGGAAGGATTTCAGAATCCGGGGCAGTACACTGGTGGAAAGGCTCGTAAAGCAGCCGATGCGCAGAAGGCCGGAGCGCAGGCCGTGCAGCTCGGAAACGGTAAAGCCCAGCTCGTTGTACTCCTTGACCACTGCGCGGATCGCCGGCAGGAGCGTCAGCCCGTCGCTGGTCAGCTCGATGCCGGAGCGGCCGCGGGTGAGCAGCTTGACCTGCCACTCGCTTTCGAGGTCGGCGATCATCTTGCTCACAGCGGACTGCGTGTAGCCGAGCTCATTGGCCGTCTGCGTGATGCTGCCGGTCTCAACGGTGCGCAAGTATGCAATGTATTTCCGAATACTCATGAAAACCCCCTTTCCTGTTTGTGTTTCGGCCGATCCAAGATGGCACAATTCTGTTTTGCCAGCCAATTTAATATGCGGATTATACAATACCGGCTTTTGGATTTCAAGTTTATTTGTTCAATTTTCCGGAAGCAGTCAAAAAATTCATGTATATCCATTTTACCCGGGCGCATGCGGTTTGATGCGGGGCGACGGAGCGGACCGAGCCGATGAGCGCAAGGTTCACAGAAGAATGAATATTCATAAACAAGCCGATAAAAACAGATATTTATATAAAAATCTCCTGTTTTTGTGAATATCATACAAAACCGCAGGGGGACATTTCTGCGAGGTTTATTCATCTTGCGACTTGTCAGAAACGAGACGATATAGTAACATAACGGCAAGCTGGGAGAGGCGGACCGCAAACCGCCCTGCCTGCCTTACCGTAAAACGCAGTTTTTCCTCGCGCAAAAAAGCAGGCTTGACAGAAAGGCTGGTATCAGGACATGGGTACAGAGAAGAAAGCAAATCAGCCGCAGCCGAAGCTGTGGCAGGCGTTGATCGTGCTGTTGATCACCATTGCGCTGATGGCAAGCTCGATCATGGAATTTGACAGTCCGCTGTTCATGGGCGTCGACGAAGTTCACGCTCCGATGTTCCTCGGCGTGTGCGCCGCCGCCATCATGGCGCTGTGCATCGGCTTCAAGTGGGAAGATTTGGAGAAAATGATGCTCGACGGCATTTACAAGGCGCTGCAGTCCATTCTGATCCTTGCCATCGTGGGCATCCTCGTCGGCGTGTGGATCGACGCGGGCGTCGTCCCGACGATGATCTACTACGGACTGAAGATCCTGAGCCCGAAGATCTTCCTCGTGGCGGTGGTGCTGATCTGCTCCATCACGTCTCTTGCCACCGGCACCTCCTGGGGCACGATGGCCTCGATGGGCGTTGCGTTCCTCGGCATCTCCTACGGCATGGGCCTCAATCCGGCCATCACGGTCGGCGCGGTGCTCTCGGGCGCGTATTTCGGCGATAAGATGTCGCCGCTGTCCGACACCACCAACCTCGCGCCCGCCATGGCGGGTACGGACGTCATGACGCACGTCAAGTTCATGATGCTGCCCACCGGCATCACCTATGCGATCTGCCTGATCGTGTTTCTGATCTTCGGCTTCACCGGCGTCAGCGGCGCCGCCGACATGAGCCAGGCCGCCGAGCTGGGCAACGCCATCGGCGAGATCTTCAACACCAACCCGATCCTCGTCCTGCCGCCGATCATTGTCATCGTGGCGATCGCCATGAAGGTGCCGGCCATCCCAGGTATCACGCTGGGCATCTTCTCGGGCGGCGTGCTGGGCATGATCTTCCAGCCCAAGTGCAGCCTCGGCAGTCTGCTGGTCGCGAGCTACGGCGGCTTCTCGCTGGACGCCTCCACCGGCCTTGAGGCCGTGGACGGCCTGCTGGAGCGCGGCGGGATCGAGAGCATGCTGTACTCCATCTCGCTGACCATCATTGCGATGATGTTCGGCGGCATCATGGAGGGTACCGGCATGATGAGCGTGCTGGTCGATCAGATCAAGAAGATGGTCAAGACGCCGGCGGGGCTCGTCACCGCGACCGAGCTCACCTGCGTTTTCTCCAACGCGACGATGCCCGAGCAGTACATTTCCATTATCATTCCCGGCCGTATGTACGCCGAGGAGTACGAGAAGATGGGCCTGCACCCGGCGTGCCTCTCGAACGCGCTGGAAAGCTCCGGCACGGTCACGTCCGCACTGGTGCCGTGGAACACCTGCGGCACGTACATCTACAGCACGCTTGGCCTGACGGCATGGGGCGCCGGCGGCTACGGGCCCTTCGCCCTGTTCAACTGGCTCATGCCGATCATGAACATCGTCATGGCATATCTGGGCTACACCGTGGCGGATATGAGCAACGTCCGTCTTGCGAAAAAGAAAAAGGGATAAGAAAGGCACAGAACGATGAACAGAGATCGCTATCCGCAGCTGGAGGCCGATCTCGGCAAACTGAAAGAAAACCTTGCAGCGCTCCGGGAGCGCTGCAAGGATTCTTTTGTCGGGATCATCGGCGTCGTCAAGGGCGTCAACGCGTGGCCGGAGGTCGTGCGCGTGTATGACGAGATGGAGTTTTCCTATCTCGCGTCCTCGCGCCTCGACCAACTGAAAAAAATGCGCGCACAGGGCGTTCGGACGCCGCTGATGCTGATCCGCGTCCCGATGCTCTCCGAGCTGTCGGACATGATCGCTCTGGCGGACGCCAGCCTGCAAAGCGACCTCTCCGTGCTGCGCGCGGCGGAGCAGGAGGCTGCGCGGCAGGGAAGACGGCACGGCGTGCTGCTGATGACCGACCTCGGCGATCTGCGCGAGGGCTTCTGGAATCCGGAGGAGCTGTCGGACGCCGCGGTAGAGGTTGAGACAAAGCTGACGCATCTGCATTTGCTGGGCGTCGGCGTGAATCTCAGCTGCTACGGCTCGATCCGTCCCGACGAGAACAACATGCGGCGGCTCGCCGAGCTTGCCGCCGAGGTGGAACAGGCCGTCGGACGCCCCATCGAGTTCGTCAGCGGCGGCGCGTCCACCTCGACCTATCTGGTGCTGGACGGCACGATGCCGCGCCGCGTCAACAACCTTCGCCTCGGCGAGATCGGTCTGGTGGGCCGGGCCAACTACGGCTGCGATCCCGATTTCACCCATCGTGACGTCTTTACGCTGCGCGCGGAGGTCGTCGAGTGCCGCGACAAGCCAAGCTTTCCGGTGGGGCAGCTCACGGTGGACGCCTTCGGGCACGCCGGTCGCTATGAGGACCGCGGCGTGCGCCGGCGCGCGCTGATCGCCGTCGGCAAGGTGGACTACGGCGATCCCGCCGATCTCAAGCCCCGCGCGGCGGGCGTGGAGATCCTGGGCGCGTCCAGCGACCATACCATCTTGGACGTCGAGGCGGTCAAGGACCGCATACACGTCGGTGATATTCTCGAGTTTGACGTCAACTACGCCTCGCTGGTCAATCTGACCAACACCCCGGGAGTCGAACTGATTGTCCGGGAAAGGTAAGCTGCATAGGGACTTCCTCTCGCGTCATACGGTTAGAGGACGGGGGAGGGATTGGTATGCTTTCCGCAGCATTTTATCTGTTGACACACAGCCTGCTGCTTTCGCTGCATCTCGCGGGAGAGACCGGCTCGTTTCCGAAGCCGCTCTCGGCGGCGGAAGAGCGCGCGTATCTCGAGCGCTGCGCGCAGGGAGATCTGGAGGCGCGCAATGTTCTGGTCGAGCGCAACCTGCGCCTGGTCGCGCACATCGTCAAGAAATACTACACGCAGGAGAGCGAACAGGACGACCTGATCTCCATCGGCACGATCGGTCTCATCAAGGGGATCGCCAGCTTCAAGTCTGACAAGGGGACCCGACTGGCCACTTATGCCGCAAAGTGCATTGAAAATGAGATCCTCATGTATTTCCGCGGAAAAAAGAAGACGCAGAATGAGGTTTCGCTCTCCGACTCTCTGGACACGGACAAGGATGGGAACAACCTCTATCTCATGGACATCGTCGGCGAGGACGACACGATGTACGCGGACCTGCAGGACAAGGAGGACTGTATTCGCGTCCGCGGACTGGTGCGGGAGTGCCTCACACCGCGGGAGCAGGAGATCATTTCGCTTCGCTACGGTCTGGGGGGACATATGCCGCGCACGCAGCGGGAGATCGCGGCAAAGCTCGGCATCAGCCGCAGCTATGTCTCGCGCATCGAAAAGCGCGCCCTCGAAAAGCTCGAGGACGCGCTGGGCGGAAAACGATAGCAAAAAAGAGGACGTCATTTGCCGTCCTCTTTTTTGCGTTTTGCTTAAAGCTTGATGTTGAAGGCGTTCTTGCCGGCATAGACAGCGGCGTCGCCCAGCTCTTCCTCGATGCGGAGGAGGCGGTTGTACTTCGCGACGCGCTCGCTGCGGCTGGGAGCGCCGGTCTTGATCTGGCCCGCGTTGAGCGCGACGGCGAGGTCGGCGATGGTGGTGTCCTCGGTCTCGCCGGAGCGGTGGGAGACGATGGCGGTGTAGTGCGCCTTGTGGGCCATCTTGATGGCGTCCAGCGTCTCGGAGACGGAACCGATCTGGTTGAGCTTAATGAGGATGGAGTTGGCGGAGCCGTTGTCAATGCCCTTCTTGAGGCGCTTGACGTTGGTGACGAACAGGTCGTCGCCGACGAGCTGGCACTTGCCGCCGAGCTTTGCGGTCATCTTCTGCCAGCCTTCCCAGTCCTCTTCGTCCAGGCCGTCCTCGATGGAGCGGACGGGGTACTTCTTGATGAGGCTCTCCCAGTGTGCGATCAGCTCGTCGCTGGTGAAGTCCTTGCCGCTCTTGGGCTGATGATAGAAGCCCTTGCCCTTGGGGCTCTTCCACTCGGAAGCGGCGGCGTCCATGGCGAGCACGAAGTCCTCGCCGGGCTTGTAGCCGGACTTCTCGATGGCCTTGAGGATCAGCTCGATAGCTTCCTCGTCGCCCTTGAGGCTGTTGGGAGCGAAGCCGCCCTCGTCGCCGACCGCGGTGACGTCCTTCATCGCCTTGATGAGGCCCTTGAGCGTCTGGAACACCTCCGCACACCAGCGCAGACCTTCCTTGAAGGAGGGGGCGCCGACGGGCATGATCATGAACTCCTGCGTGTCGACGCTGCTGTCCGCATGGGCGCCGCCGTTGAGAATGTTCATCATCGGGACGGGAAGCGTGTTGGCGTTCTGACCGCCGAGGAAGCGATACAGGGGAATGTCGAGGTCGTTGGCCGCGGCGCGCGCCGTGGCGATGGAGGCCGCGAGGATCGCGTTCGCGCCGAGCTTGGACTTGTCGTCCGTGCCGTCGGCTTCGAGCATGGCCTTGTCGATGCCGTAGATGTCATAGGCGTTCTTGCCGGCGAGCGCCTTGTTGATGACGGTGTTGGCGTTCTTGACCGCCTTGGTCACGCCCTTGCCGCCGAAGCGCTTCTTGTCGCCGTCGCGCAGCTCCAGCGCCTCGAACTCGCCGGTGGAAGCGCCGCTGGGGGCCGCGCCGGTGCCGATGGTGCCGCTGTCAAGCAGGACGTCCGCCTCAACGGTGGGGTTGCCGCGGGAGTCGATGATTTCGCGCGCGATGACTTTTTCGACCTTGGAAGTGTACATAGCCTGTTCTCCTTCTGTATTGTTTTATGGATTGTTTTATGGGTAAATTGAATGAAATCCGCAGGAAGTATCCTACCACACCTTGCCCCTGTTTGCAAGGCATAAAATGCGATCGCCGCGTCAGACGAACAGCGCGAGGATGCGCGGCGTGACAAAGGCCTCGATCAGCGCGGAAACGAACAGCAGCGGGACGACCGCGCGGGCGTAAACACGCAGAGCTTCGCCGATGGCCTGCGCCGCCGGCGGCGTGTTTTCCCGCCCCAGAATACGGCCCGTCACCGTGTCGCAGAGGTACAGCCCCGCGCCGCAGGCGACGGAGAGCGCCGCCAGCTCCGTCACGCCGTGGGGCAGCGTCCCGGCAAGGTAGGCGGCGAGGCCAAGCTTGGTTGTCCGGTAGTACGCGGCAAACGCTCCGACCAGCAGCGCGTTCAGCCCCAGAGAGAACGCCGAGAGATGCAGAAACGGGATCAGCCCGATCGCGATCGGCACCAGCGCGGAGAAGAGATTGTTGACCAGCAGCGTTGTGAAGAGCGCCCCGGCGTCCAGCTCGTACAGTCCCGCGCCGACGGCGTCGGTGAAGAGCCGAAGCATGCCTTCCGTCCACTCTGGCCGAAGCGTGCCCGCTGCAAAGCCGATGACGATCAGGATGACAAAGGCGATCGCGGATTGCCTGATGCGCTGACGCATTATGAGAGTTTGGCGATGCCGGCCTTCACGCGGCGGATCGTCTCGTCTTTGCCAAGAATGTGGCAAATTTCGACCGCGCCGCCGGGCGTCACCAGCTTGCCCGCCGCGGCGATGCGCAGCGGCCACATCAGCGTCGCGTTCTTGACGCCGAGCTCCTCCGCGTAGGCCACCAGCGTGTCGTGGATGGCGTCGCTCGTCCAGTCCGTGACGCCTTCCAGCTTCGGCAGCAGCTTTTGCAGCATGTCGAGAGACACGGCGGCGTCGGTCTTGGACTTCTTGTTGGTGTAGAACGCCACGTCGTAGTCCGGCAGCGCGTCGAAGAAGTCAACCTTTTCGGGAATGTCGGTCAACTTCTCGCAGCGCGCCTGCAGCAGCGCCGCAATCTCCGCCACAGAGTAGGCTTCGTTCTTGACAGCCTGCCGAATGTAAGGTGTTGCTGCCTTACAGAACTCCTCGGGGGAAAGGGAGCGGATATAGTTGGCGTTGAAGTAGGTCAGCTTCTCGATATCGAAGATAGCGGGGGATTTGGAGATGCCCGCAAGGTCAAAGCACTCGATCAGCTCCGGCAGGGTAAAGAACTCCTGCTCCGCCTTGTCGCCGCGGGGCGACCAGCCGAGCAGCGCCACATAGTTGAGGATGGCGGGGGTCAGATAGCCCTGCGCCTTGAGATCCTCATAGCTGGGGTCGCCGTTGCGCTTGGACATCTTGTGCTGCGCGTCGCGCATGACGGGGGAGCAGTGGACGTAGGTCGGGACCTCCCAGCCGAACGCCTCATAGAGCAGATTGTACTTCGGCGCGGAGGAGAGGTACTCGCTGCCGCGCACGACGTGGGTGATGCCCATGAGGTGATCGTCGATGACGTTGGCGAAGTTGTAGGTGGGCATGCCGTCGCGCTTTAAAAGCACCTGATCGTCCAGCGTCTTGTTCTCCACCGTCACGTCGCCGAAGGAGGCGTCACGGAACGTGGTCGTGCCCTCGTGCGGGATGCGCTGGCGGATGACGTAGGGCTCGCCGGCGGCAACGCGGGCCTTGGCCTCGTCAAGGGAGAGGGAGCGGCAGGGGTTGTCCTCGCGCTCGAACTCGCCCGTGTCCTCGGCGGACTCGGTCTTCTCGCAGAAGCAGTAGTAGGCGTGGCCGCGCTCGCAGAGCAGTTCCGCGTACTTGCCGTAGGTGTCGCGGCGCTCGGATTGGATATACGGTGCGACGGGGCCGCCGACGTCGGGGCCTTCGTCGTGCTCGAGGGAACATTCCTCCATGGTGCGGTAGATGACGTCGGTCGCGCCCTCCACCAGGCGGCCCTGATCGGTGTCCTCGATACGCAGGATGAACGTGCCGCCCGCGTGCCGCGCGATCAGATAGGTGTAGAGCGCGGTGCGCAGGTTGCCGACGTGCATATATCCGGTGGGCGAGGGCGCGAACCGCGTCCGAACCTTGCCGTGGGGGATCTTGCCCTCCATGATGTCAAAATAGGCGTTGTCGATAGCCATAGGAACGACCTCCTGAAAAATGTCCCAGACATTTTACATTTCAAGGGAAGAATTGTCAAGGAACTTGTACTTTCCGGAAAAGTATGCTATCATAATTGTGGTATAAAGCGCGCTTTGCCCGCGCGAATTTGAGGGGAAGACACCATGGAAGAAAACAACGCGAAAAAAACCATGCTCTCCGGCATCCAGCCCAGCGGCGACCTGCACCTCGGCAACTACCTCGGCGCGATCAAGAACTGGGGCGGACGCTCGGACGAGTTTGACTGCTTTTACTTTATGGCCGACCTGCACGCCATCACCGTGCGGCAGAATCCCGCCGATCTGCGCCGCCGCACGCTGACGCAGCTGGCGCAGTACATCGCCTGCGGCCTCGATCCGGAGAAAAACACGCTCTTTATCCAGTCCCATGTGCACCAGCACGCAGAGCTGGGCTGGGTGCTGAACTGCTACACCATGTTCGGCGAGCTTTCGCGCATGACGCAGTTCAAGGACAAGTCGAAGAAGAACGCCGACAACATCAACGGCGGGCTTTTCACCTATCCCTCGCTGATGGCGGCGGATATCCTGCTCTATCAGCCGGACTATGTGCCGGTCGGCGCGGACCAGAAGCAGCATGTGGAGCTTTGCCGCAACATTGTCCAGCGCTTCAACGGCGTCTACGGCGACGTGTTCAAGACCCCGGAGTTCTACTCCACCAAGGAGGGCGCGCGGGTCATGTGCCTCACCGAGCCCGCGAACAAGATGAGCAAGAGCGCGCCGGAGGGCTGCGTGTTCCTCATGGAGAAGCCGGAGGACATCGCCCGCAAGTTCAAGCGCGCCGTCACCGACAGCGATACGGAGCGCTGCGTGCGCTACGCGCCGGAGGAGAAGCCCGGCGTGTCGAACCTCATGAACATCTATGCCGCGGTCACCGGAAAGACGATGGACGAGATCGAGCGCGAGTTCGACGGACAGGGCTACGGCGCGTTCAAGAGCGCCGTCGGCGACGCGGTCATCGAGCTGCTGCGCCCGATCCGCGAGGAGACGGAGCGTATCCTCGCCGACAAGGCGTATCTCGAGAGCGTGTACAAAAACGGCGCGGAGCGCGCGAGCTACGTCGCGGAAAAGACGCTGCGCAAGGTCTACAAGAAAGTGGGATTCATCAGCTTACGCTGAGGAACGGTGACGCCGTTTCGCTCGCCGCTTGCGCGGCAGCAGCGAAATACGGCGACGGCTCCGAACCTGTTCGGAGCCATACCTCGCACAAAAGGCAGGTTTACTTATGAATACAAGCATTTCCGGCGAACTGCTGCTGCGGGTGGGCGAGGCGCTGCTGTGCGCCATGGTGTTGAGCTATCTCGTCTGCCCGCTGGTAAAGTCGTTCGCCTATAAGATCGGCGCGATCGACGTGCCGAAGGACAGCCGGCGCATGCACAAAAAGCCGGTGCCGCGCCTCGGCGGCCTTGCGATCTTCCTCGGCTTTATCGTGAGCCTGCTGATCTTTGTCCCCATCGACCGGCAGCTGCGCGGCATTTTGCAGGGCGCGGTCATCATCGTCGTGCTCGGTGTGGTGGACGACATCACGCCGCTGCGCGCGTGGTTCAAGTTCCTCGTGCAGATCTTCGCGGCTCTGGTCGCGGTTTACCACGGGGTCGTGGTAAACGTGCTGTCCAACCCGAACCTGCTCAGCGACAAGCCGTACTGGTCGCTGGGCTGGGCGTCCGTTCCGATCACGGTGCTGTGGATCGTGGGCATCACCAATTCGGTCAACCTCATTGACGGGCTGGACGGGCTTGCCAACGGCGTGTCGATCATCAGCGCCGTGACGATGCTGGTGATCGCGCTGCTGGTCTCGGAGGGACAGATCGCGCTCATCATGGCGGCGCTCGCGGGCGCGTGCATCGGCTTCATGCCCTATAACCGCAATCCCGCGCAGATGTTCATGGGGGACACGGGCTCGACCTTTTTGGGCTATACGCTCGCAACGATCTCCATACAGGGGCTTTTCAAGTACTACGCCGTCATCTCGTTCGCGGTGCCGTTCCTGATCCTGGGCCTGCCGATGTTCGACACGCTTTTTGCCATCGTGCGCCGCGTCGCCCACGGTCAGAACCCCATGTCGCCGGATCGCGGGCACATCCATCACCGGCTCATCGACATGGGCCTCAACCAGAAGCAGGCGGTGGCGGCGCTGTACGTGGTGAGCAGCATCCTCGGTCTCTCCGCCGTGGTGCTGACGGCCAGCGGCGCGACGCGCGCGATGATCTTCCTGCTCGCGGTGGCGGTGGTGGCCTTCCTCGCCTCGCGCGTCATTTTCCCGCGGGAGATCGCGGAGACCCAGCGTCAGAAGGCGCAGGAATCGTCGGAGAAGCCGGAGTTCGACGTGCCGCTGGAGGGCGAGCACGGCGGCACGGACGGCTCGGAGGAGATCGAGCTGCACCCGGCGGTCAATGCCGACGGACATGAGATCGATCTGCATCCCGCGGTGGATGCGGACAAAAATGCGAAAACAAAGAAGGAAGCAGAGGAAAAAGATGAATAAACTGCGCGTCATGAGCGTGTTCGGCACGCGTCCGGAGGCCATCAAGATGGCGCCGCTGGTCAAGGAGCTGATGGACCGGGATACGATGGAGAGCATCTGCTGCGTCACCGCGCAGCACCGTGAGATGCTCGACTCCGTCATGGACGTGTTCGGCCTCACCGCCGACTGCGACCTCGATATCATGACGCCGCGGCAGACGCTCTCGATGATCACGACCAAATGCCTCACCGGCATGGACGATGCGATCGAGCGCATGAAGCCCGACCTCATCCTCGTCCACGGCGATACCTCGACGACCTTTGCCGGCGCCCTTTCCGCCTTCTACCATCAGGTGCCCGTCGGGCATGTGGAGGCGGGTCTCCGCACCTACAACAAGTACTCTCCCTTTCCCGAGGAGATGAACCGCAAGCTCGTCACAGCCATTGCCGACCTCTTCTTCTGCCCCACGCGGCGCAACCGCGACAACCTCGAGCGCGAGGCCGTGACAGAAGGCGTGTTCATCACGGGCAATACGGTCATTGACGCACTGAAAACGACTGTACGCAAGGATTATCGCTTTACAACAAAAGAGCTCAACGAGCTGGACTATTCCGCCCGAAAGGTCGTGCTGGTCACCTGCCATCGGCGGGAGAATTACGGCGAGCCGATGGCGCAGATCATGACGGCGCTGCGCGACCTCACGCTGCAAAACGAGGACGTGGAGCTGGTCTATCCCGTGCACCTCAGCCCCGTGGTGCGCGAGGCGGCGGGGAAGTACCTCGCCGGCACGCCGCGGGTGCATCTGATCGACCCGCTGAGCGCGGACGAGATGCACAACGTCATGGCGCGCGCGTATCTGGTGATGACGGACTCCGGCGGCTTGCAGGAGGAAGCGCCCGCGCTGGGCAAGCCGGTGCTTGTCCTGCGTCGGGAGACGGAGCGTCCGGAGGCCATCGAGGCGGGAACGGCTGCCCTGGCGGGCACGAAGTACGACGACGTGCTCCGCATGGGCAATGAGCTGCTGCGGGATGAGAGCGCCTATGCGAAGATGGCGCACGCGGTCAATCCCTACGGCGACGGCAATGCCTGCCGGCGGATCGCGGACGCCATTGAATGGCGCTTCGGCTATCGTTCGGAGCGTCCGGAGGACTTTCGTCCATGAAGCGGAAGAGCCGGATCTCTCTGGTCGGCCTTGCTTTTGCCGCGCTGCTGGTGCTGGTGATCGCGTTTTTGCTCCGGATCAGCCTGCATCGGCCGGCAGAGGTGGTCCTGCCGGAGACGGCGGGCGAAGAGAGCCGCGGCGACGCGGTCTCCGATCTGGCGCAGGAGGGTGTGCGCCGCGTTGAGGTGACGCCGGAGACGGTACAGCTGGTCATCGAGCGCCTCGCGCGGCCGGAAAGCTACAGCCGCACCATCGTGATCGAGCGCTATTGGTCCGGCGGCAGCGGGCAGAGCACGGCGGAGGTGCGCGCCGCCGCGGGCTGGATGCGTTTGGACGTGACGGAGAATGCAGAGACGCGACACGTGATCACCGGCGATGGGCAAAGCTGGATCTGGTACGGCGAGGACGCCCGCTATTATTCGGGCGCCGCGCCGCTGACCGCCGATGAAGAGCAGAGCATCCCGACCTACGAGGACATCCTTTTGCTGGAGACGGGGCGGATCGCGGCGGCGGACTACCGTTCGCTTGACACCGTGGACTGCATTTATGTGGAAACGGCGCCGGACGAAGCGGGATACACCGAGCGCTGCTGGATCGCGGTGGACACCGGGCTGCTTGCCGCGGCGGAGCGCTTGCAGGGCGAGAGCGTGATTTACCGCATGGCGGGCCTTTCCGTATCGACCGGAGACGTCGGAGCGGACGCCTTCACCCTGCCGGACGGAGAGCTCCTGTTTGATCCCGGCGCCCGGGAAACCGAATATGTACAATAACCGGAGGTCGGTCGACCTCCGGTTATTGATTACAGGATCAGCAGCAGCCCCAGCGCGATGAGGATCTCGTCGTCCGCCTTTTCCTCGAACAGGAAAAACAGAATGAGCAGCAGCAGGATGTCGCCGGTGTCGATGTGCTGCAGCTGCAGGCGATCGAGCAGGCGTCCCAGCAGGCGGGTGACGTCCGGCGGCGGCTCCGGCGGGGACGGCGGAAGCGGCTTGGGCGGCGGGGGCGGTGGCGGCGGAGCCGGCCTGCGATGCGGCGGAGTCGGCTTTGGCTCGGGCGGCGGGGGCGGCTCCGGTGCGGGCGGCTCCGGCGGTGGCGGCGAGACCGGCGGCGGTGGCGCGCGGCGCGGTTCCTCCACGGGAATACGGGTATAGCCGCCGTGGGCGTTGCGTATGTAGCGGTTATACACGCTCCGAGCCCCCCTGCGAAACGAGAAATGACTTGCCCAAATGGAGCAGCCGCGCCAGCTGCGCGGCGCGCTCCACCTTTTCGCGCCGCGTCTCGCTGAGGAACGGACGCAGCGCGCGGAGAAAGGCGGCGGTCTCGCCGCTCTCCGGACGGTTCATCTCCCGCATGATGGGCGCGAGGCGGCGCAGCAGCTCGGGGTCCAGTCCGCCGAGCATCGCCGCGGCGTCGGACGCCGCGCCCTGCGGCGCGTTCGGCTGCTCGGCGGGGGGAGCGGGCGCCGCGCTCTGCGCGCCGTCCGGCGACGGCGCGGTCAGGCTTTGCGCGATCGCCGCAAGCTGCGCCATCGTCTCCGGATCGGAGAGGATGCTGTTCAGCCGCTCGTCAAAATCGCTCACTGCTTCGCCTTGTCGTTGATGCGGCGCATGACCGCCTCCGCGGCCGGATCGTGCATCAGCGATTGCAGCATTTGAGACAGCGCCGCCGTGTCTCCCTTTGCGGCGTCCTGCGCGGCGCGGTTCAGCGCCTCGCCGTTGTCGCCGCGCGTCAGCATATTCATCAGCTGCTGCCCGTCGCCCGAGCGCATCAGCGACTCCGCCAGAGCCTTGTTTTGTTTGATCCGCTCGATGGCCGCCGCGGTCTTTGCATCCATAAAAAGCCCCTCCCGCATAGAATGGTTTCACAGAACCACTATATGCGCGGAGGGGCAAAAACGTGTCTTACGGCTGCGCTTTTCCGAAATCGCAGTCGTGCTTGAGCGGGCAGCCGGCGCAGTTGGGCTTTCTCGCCATGCACAGCGCGCGGCCGTGGAGCACCATGCGGTGGCAGAAGCTGCTGCTCTCCGGCCCGGGGATGACCTCGCGCAGCTGCTTTTCGACGCTCAGCGGATCGCGGCTGCCGTCTGTGAGACCGAGCCGCCCCGTGATGCGGATACAGTGCGTGTCGCAGACGTAGGCGGGCTCACCGTAGACGTCGCCCAGCACCAGATTCGCCGTCTTGCGGCCGACGCCGGGGAGCGCGAGCAGCTCGTCCATCGTGTTCGGCACCTTGCCGCCGTGCTTTTCCAGCAGCAGCTTCGCGCACTCCACCAGATCCTTTGCCTTGGTGTTGTAGAAGCCGCAGGAGCGGATGGCGTCGCCCACGTCCTCGCAGCTCGCCTCGGCAAAGGCCTCCAGCGAGGGGAAACGGGCGAAGAGCGACGGCGTGACCATGTTGACCCGGGCGTCGGTGCACTGCGCGCTGAGACGCACGGCAAACAGCAGCTCATAGTCCTTTTCGTAGGTGAGCGAGCAGAGCGCGTCGGGGTAGAGGACCTTGAGTTCTTCAATGATGCGCTTGACGGCGGCTTTCGATTTCATGGAAGCAAACCCTTCTGTCTTTCTCTTTTGGCGGGATCGCGGTCCGGCGCCGTGCCGAGACCGGCAGCGCCCGCAGCTCCGGATGGCTGAGCAGCTCCACGGAAGCGTAAAAGCAGTTCAGATCGCAGTGGAGGATGATCCGGTCCATTTCAGCGCAGTCTCACGCCGTCGTCCGAGCGGAAGAAGAGCGCCAGCGCGCCGGGCCCGATGTGTGAGCCGGTGACCGGCTCGTAGTCGACGAGCAGGATGTCCTTCGGCGGACGGTTGCGCTGCAGGAGCTTGATGAGCGTGTCGGCGTCGCCGCGGCAGTCCGCGTGGGCAACGCAGACGGTCTGCGTCTCCGGCGCGACGACGTTTTCGTCGTAGCGCGCGGCAAGGGCTTCGATGACGTGCCGCCGGCCGCGCACCTTGCCGGCCTGAACGATCTGACCGAGCTCGTTTCCCTTGAGAATGGGCTTGATGTTCAGCATCGTGCCGACCACGGTGGCGACGCTGGAGAGGCGGCCCGTGGCGCGGAGATATTTGAGGTCGTCCACCGTGAAGATGGAGCAGACGCAGGGGCGCTCCGCTTCCAGCGCGGCGACGGTCTCGTCAAGCGTTTTGCCTTCCTCCCGCAGCTCACAGGCGCGCAGCGCCTGCATGCCCTCGCCCAGAGACGCCGTGCCGGTGTCAAAGCAGCGCAGCGTGCGGTCGGGATACATTTCGCGAAGCTCCGCGGCGGCGATGCACGCGGAATTGTAGGAACCGCTGATGCCGGAGGACATGGAGACGAACAGCACGTCCCGGCCTTCCTGCAAGAGCGGCTCAAAGCAGTCCTGATAGCCCTGCGGCGGGATCTGAGAGGTCGTAACGTGCGCGCCGGCGCGCATGGCGGCAAAGAAGCCTGCCGCGTCAAACGCCTGCGCTTCCAAATCGACGTGCTCGGTCCCGTTGATGTAGAACGAGAACGGCACGATGGTCAGCTGATAGCGCTCGATCAATTCCAGCGGGAGATTGGCGGAGGTATCGGTGACAATAGAAAAGGACATAAGAACCTCCTTAACGGGTTGACATGGATTTCACCATAGTCATCATAGTTTAGAATCCAGGGGAAGTCAAGTGGAGAAAAAGCCCGAAAACGCTTGCTTAAAATAGACTGAATGGCTATAATATGGCTATTACAGGCGCGTGACCGCGCCGGAAGCAAGGGAAGGGCTGTGCAGCCATGAGAACCGACCGAAAGCTGAATATGACCATGCTCTGCGACTTTTACGAGCTGACGATGGCCAACGGCTATTTCAAGAGCGGCTATGCCGACCGCATCACGTATTTCGACGCGTTTTTCCGCAAAGTTCCGGACAACGGCGGCTTCGCCATCGCGGCGGGGCTGGAGCAGCTGATCGAATACATCGAGGACCTGCATTTCAGCGACGAGGACATCGCTTATCTGCGCAGCCGGAACCTGTTTTCGGAGGATTTCCTTGCGTATCTGCGCGATTTCCGCTTCACGGGCGATATCTGGGCGATCCCCGAGGGCACGCCCGTCTTCCCGCGCGAGCCGCTGGTCACCGTCCGCGCCCGCGCCATCGAGGCGCAGCTCATCGAGACGTTCATGCTGCTGACGTTCAACCACCAGAGCCTGATCGCCACGAAGGCGAATCGCGTGGTCCGTGCCGCGCAGGGCCGGGCGGTCATGGAGTTCGGCTCCCGCCGCGCGCATGGCAGCGCCGCCGCCATCGACGGCGCCCGCGCCGCCTATCTCGCCGGCTGCGTCGGCACGGCCTGCACGATCTCCGACCAGCTCTACGGCACGCCCGCTCTCGGCACGATGGCCCACGCGTGGGTGCAGATGTTTAGCAGCGAGTACGAGGCGTTCAAGACCTACTGCGAGCTGTACCCCACGAACGCGACGCTTCTGGTGGACACCTACGATACGCTCAAGTCCGGCGTGCCCAACGCCATCCGCGTCTTTGACGACGTGCTGCGCCCGCGCGGCATCACGAAATGCGGTATCCGCCTCGACTCCGGCGACATCGCCTATCTCACGCGGGAAGCGCGCAAGATGCTGGACGCGGCGGGCTGGGAGAGCTGCAAGATCACGGTCTCCAACTCGCTGGACGAGTATCTGATCCGCGACCTTTGGAATCAGGACGCGAAGATCGACGCGTTCGGCGTCGGCGAGCGGCTCATCACCGCGCGCAGCGAGCCGGTGTTCGGCTGCGTTTACAAGCTGGTCGCCGTGGAGAACGAAGACGGTTCGCTCACACCGAAGATCAAGATCAGCGAGAACGTCGGCAAGATCACCACGCCGCACTTCAAAAAGGTCTACCGCTTCATCGGGCGCGACACGGGCAAGGCCATCGCCGACTATCTCACCGTCTACGACGAGACGGTGGACGACACGGGGATCCTGGAGATCTTCGATCCGGAGGCGACGTGGAAGCGCAAGGCGGTTTACAACTTTGAGGCGCGGGAGCTGCTGACGCCGATTTATCAGGGCGGCAAGCTGGTTTACAACCGCCCGACTCTGGACGAGATCAAGGCCTACTGCGCGCAGCAGGTCGATACGCTCTGGGACGAGCTGAAGCGTTTTGAGAACCCGCAGAGCTATCCGGTCGATCTCTCGCAGAAGCTCTACGACATTCGGCAGGATCTGCTGCACTCCAACGGACAGAAGTAACGAGAGGAGATCAGATGAGGACGAAGGGCATGCAGGAACGGGGAGAGCGCCGCATCGCTGCGGCGCTGCGGATCGCGCTCGCGGTCTTTCTGCTCCTGCTCCAGATCGCCCTGGTCTTCCTGCTGGTCTATCTGCTGCAGCAGCGCGCCGCCATTGTCTACGCGCTGCTCCGGATCGGGGGGCTTGCCGCGGCGATCGCGATCTACAACCGCCGGGGCAACGCCATGTACAAGTTCCTGTGGATCATCCTGATCCTCACCGCTCCGGTTTTCGGGCTGATCCTCTATTTGCTGTGGTCGGGAGACTCGCAGCGCCGCCGCCTTGCGCGCACCGCGCCGCGCCGCTTCGAGGAGCCCGAGAGCGCGCGGATGCGCGGCGAGCTCGCCGCCGACAAGCTCTCTCGCGCCATACCGCAGTGGGCCCGCCTTGCAGGCAGCCTGCGGCGGCGGGGCTTTCCGGTGTATCCGGATACGCATGTTACGTATTTTGCGGAGGGCAAACTCCTGCTGGACGATCTGCTCGCGCGTTGCGCCAAGGCGGAGCGCTTTATCTTCCTGGAGTACTTCATCCTTGCGGAGGGCAAGGTATGGGACGAGCTCTTTGCCATATTGCGCGAGAGGGCGGCGCAGGGCGTCGAGGTCAAGATACTCTTTGACGATTTCGGCAACATCAATCGCTTCAGCGGCGAGACGCTGGACGCGCTGCGCGACGCGGGGGTGGAGGTGCAGATCGTCAACCCGGTGCACCGATATGTGAACCGCCTCTACTTCAACTACCGCGACCACCGCAAGCTGGCAGCAGTCGACGGAGAGCTCGCCTACACCGGCGGCGTGAACATTGCGGACGAGTATGCCAACCTCATCACGCGCTTCGGCTACTGGAAGGACTCCGGCGTCCGGCTCGACGGCGAGGGCGCGTGGGGGCTGACGTCCCTGTTCCTGGAGATGTGGCGCTTCCTCGGCGGGACGGTGAACCATGAGGACGACTACTATCGGCCTCATGCCGGCGTCCGCGCGGAGGGCTGGTGCCAGCCGTTTGCCGACGGGCCGCGGAACAATCCGGACAACCCCGCGGAAGACGTCTATTTGCAGCTGATCGCCAACGCGCGGCGTTTTCTGTATATCACCACGCCCTATTTTGTCCCCGACGACAGCGTGATTCGCGCGCTGTGCATCGCCGGCGACGGGGGCGTGGACGTGCGGCTGATGCTGCCCGGCGTCCCGGACAAAAAGTACGCCTATCTGGTGTCGGAGTCCTATCTCGGCGAGCTGATGGAGCACGGCGTCAAGGTCTATCGCTATACGCCGGGCTTCCTCCACGCGAAGAGCATCATGGCGGACCGCGAGGTCGCTGTGATCACCTCGGTCAACATGGACTATCGCAGCTTTGAGCTGAACTTCGAGTGCGGCGTCGTCCTCTACGGCTCGGGCGCCATCGAGGAGCTGCTGGAGGACATGGACGGCGTCGTGGCAAAGAGCCGCGAGGTGACGCCCGAGGAGTGGCGCCGGCGCAAGTGGTATCGCCGCGCGCTGGAGCCGTTTTTGCGGCTGTTTGCGATCTGGATGTAAAAAGATGAAAAAACACTTGACAAATGTTCGTGCGTCTGTATAATAGACATGTTCGCAAGCGAACAGATAGCGGGTTTGTGTAATGGTAGCACACCGGACTCTGACTCCGTTTGTGAGGGTTCGAATCCTTCACCCGCTGCCAAAAGAAAAGACCTCGAAGCCTTGGGCTTCGAGGTCTTTTTATATCAGTCCGATCAAAAACTCCGCGAGGAACACCGACGCGCAGCAGGCGATGGCGACGGGGAACAGCCCTGCGCCGAGCCACGCCAGCACGACGCCGACGATCAGCGCCGCAATGCCGGCGACGGGATACTGCGCGGCGCTCACAATGGCGGGGAAGGTCATCACCGCCAGCGTGACATAGGGCACATAGTAGAGGAACGAGCGGAGGAATCGGTTTGTGATCTGCCTGCGGATCAGCGTCAGCGGCAGGACGCGGATCAGAAAGCTGACCAGAGCCGCGACGAGGAGATACACATAGATGCTGCGCGTCATGCCGCCTCACCTCCTTCGGCGGACGCGTCCGCGACCGGGAAGAGCAGCGCGGCGGCGGCCGAGATGGCGACGGTCAAAATGATGACCTTCATGCCGTCGGAGAGCCCGCTGACGAGGGGCAGCACCGAAAAGACGAAGCTGCACGCAAACGAGATCAGTACCAGCGCGGCGACGACGCGGTTCTGCCGTGCGGGCGGGACGATGATGGCGAGGAACATGCCGTAGATCGCCACGCTGAGCGCGCTGACGACGTTTTGGGGCAGGATGTTGCCCGCGACGATCCCGGTCGCCGTACCGGAAGCCCAGAACAGGTCCGCGACGAGAAACGCGCTGTACAGATAAGCGGGGGAGAGCCAGCCCTTGTAGGCGATGCCGAGACCGAAGATCTCATCCGTGATGCCGAAGCCGATCAGCGGACGATGGAAAAACGGGGTTTCCGGCGAGATCTTCTGGCTGAGCGCCGCGCTCATCAGCAGGTAACGCATATTCGTGATAAAGATGACGACGGCGACCTCCCAATAGGCGGCGTGCGCCGCAATGAGGGAGAAGAGCGCGTATTCGCCCGCTGAGGCGTGGTTGAGGAAGCTGGCGATAAAGCCCTGTACGGGGCTCAGCCCCGCGGCCTTGGCGGTGATGCCCAGCGAAAAGGCCACGGCAAAGTAGCCGAGCCCGATGGGCAGACCGTCCCGCGCGCCGCGCAGGAGCTTTTGGCGAAGGGTATCAGAGGGCATGGGAAAACCTCCGGGCTGTCGGAATCAATCAAAGTGGATCACGGGCTTGACCAGATCGTCCGCGGTGACGTTGGGGTTGTGATAATGCTCGCGGCGCTGCGTGACCGCGCCGATGGAGATGGCCTCCTGCGGGCAGTACTGCAGGCAGGCGAGACACTGCAGGCAGTCCGTGCCGAACTGCGGGCGACCCTCGATCAGGCGGATGTTGTCCTTGGGACATACCTTGACACAGGTGCCGCAGCTGATGCACATGGAGCTGACGGCGAATTGTTTGGCTTTCTGCTTCGAAAGAGCGGGCCATGCCTTGCTTTCCGCCACATTGAGCGGATTCGCCTTCGGCGCTTTTTCCGAGCGCGCCTTGGCCTTGACGTCGCGGGCGATGCGCGCCGCTTCCCGCTCCGAGCGGTCCTGCGCGCCCTGCGCCGTCAGCGGCGGGATCATCAGCGTGTGCGGGAACAGCCAGATGCAGGAGCACTGATGCGTCACGACCTGCCAATAGTCGAGAGGAAAGATCTCGTTGACGATGGAAAGCCCCGTCCCGGGGTAGGCGGCGCACTGGGCGACGGCGAACGTGTAGGCGTCCGGCCCGATCCGAAGAGACCGCAGGGTATCCTCCACGCCCCCGGGCAGGCCGCCGGCATAGCAGGGGAAGATGAAGCCGACGCGCTTGGCCTCCCGCACGTCCGTGACAGTCGGCGTGCGGCGCATCATGACGATGTCCGTATCCCCGAGCCTGCGCGCGATATTTTTCGCCATGTCCAGACAGTTGCCCGTTCCGGAGTAACAGAAAATGACGTTTTCACTCATGGGAGAAACCCCCTTCAAAGAATTCGACTCATTATAATCGTTTTTTGCACAATACGCAAGCGAAATCAGCGCAACAGGCTTTGCGCGTCCAGTATGCCGCGCATGTCTTGCGGGAGCTCGCTTGCAAAATGGAGCGCCCGGCCGGAGATCGGGTGCGTGAACCACAGCTCGAACGAGTGCAGGGCGGGACGCGGGATCAAGGCCGCGTCCTCTTTGCCGTAGAGCCAGTCTCCCGCGAGCGGAAAGCCCATTGCGCTCATGTGGACGCGCAGTTGGTGCGTGCGCCCCGTTTCGGGCACGAGCCGGAGGTAGGAAAAGGCGTCGTTTTGCGCCAGCACCTCAAAGCCGGTGCGGGAGGGCAGCCCATCCGGACGCACGCAGCGCCGGACAATGGAGCCGTCGGCGCGCCCGATGGGCAGTTCGATCGTGCCGCGCTGCGGCGCAACGCGTCCGACGGCAACGGCGCGATACTCCCGCCGCAGCGCGTCCGTATGCAGCGCGACGCGCAGGCGGTCGTGGACGTGACCGTTCTTTGCGGCGATAAAGAGCCCGCTTGTGCCCTTATCGAGCCGGCTGACAAAGTGCGCGGCGCTGCCGTCGTTGAGATAGGCGGCAAGGGCTCCGGCCATGTTGGGCGCCTCCGGCTCGCCGCGCCGCGGGTGCATGGCGACGTTCGCCGGTTTGTCGATGACCAAAAGATCCTCGTCCTCGTAAACGATATCGAGCGGCAGGGAGCAGGGCTCCGCCGGATTCTTGTGCCGCTCCGAGAGCGTGACGCGTACCAGATCGCCGGTATATACGACGGCGTTGACGTGCGCCGGAGCGCCGTTGAGCAGGATCGCGTTTTCCCGCCATTTGAGACTTTTCAAAAGCGTATAGGACAGCCGCATCTCGCCGCGGAGAACATTGCGCAGCGGCTGAGCGTTCCGCTCTTCGGCCACGGTGTATTCCAGCACGCGCACGGCGATCAGCTCCTTTCAAAAACGCAAAAAGAGTATAGCATATTCGAGCGAAACATGCTATACTGACTACGTATCATTTTGCAAAAAGAGGGTGGTTCCATGCCTGATAAACGCACGATTTGTCTGTTGAACGATTCCTTTCCGCCGCTGATCGACGGCGTTGCGAACGCTGTTGTCAACTATGCGAAGAACATCGAGGCGCACTACGGCCACGCGGTCGTGGCGACGCCCAGCGTTCCCGGCGCGGTGGACAGCGGATACGATTTTCCGGTGCTGCGTTTTCCGAGCATCGATACCCGAAAGCTTCTGGGCTACGTTGCGGGATATCCGTTTTCTCCGGAAACGGCCAGACGCCTGCAGGACGAGCATACCACGCTGCTGCATACGCACTGCCCGATCTCGTCGGCGCTTCTGGCGCGCTCGCTGCGCGAGGTGCTCGATACGCCGCTGGTGCTGACGTATCATACGAAATTCGACATCGACATCAAAAAGGCGATCAAGAACAAGCTGCTGCAGGAGGGCGCGATCAAGGCGCTTGTGGAGAACGTCTCCGCCTGCGACGAGGTCTGGGTGGTCAGCGAAGGCGCGGGGCAGAACCTGCGCTCTCTCGGCTACGAGGGCGACTATCTGGTCATGGAAAACGGCGTCGATGTTCCGCGGGGAAGAGTTTCTGATGAAGCGATTCAAAATGCTGTAAAGGGATACGACCTGCCGGATGACGCGCCGGTATTCCTGTTCGTCGGGCGCATGATGTGGTACAAGGGACTGCGGATCATCCTGGATGCGCTGGCGGCGCTCAAGGAAAAGAACGCTGTTTTTCGCATGGTTTTCGTCGGCGACGGCGCCGACGGAAAGGAAGTTCGAGCGTATGCGAGCGAATTGAAGCTGGACGATGTGTGCTTTTTCACCGGCGCGCTCTCGGATCGCGAGGTCATACGCGCGTGGTACAGCCGCGCGGACCTGTTTTTGTTCCCCTCCACCTTTGACACCAACGGCCTGGTCGTGCGCGAGGCGGCGGCCAGCGGCACGGCGACGGTCATGATCGCCGGCTCCTGCGCCGCCGAGGGCGTGACGGACGGGCAGAACGGCTTCTTTATCGAGGAGAACGCCGAGTCTCTGGCGGCAAAGCTTACGGAGCTGTGCGCCGCGCCGGAGAGGATGAAGCGCGTGGGCGAGAACGCCGAGCAGCAGCTCTACCTCTCGTGGGAGGATGCGGTGGCAAGGGCCTGCAAGCGCTACGAGGTCGTGATCGACAACTACCGCAGCGGGCGGTATCCGAAGCATAAGAAACCGCTGGACGGCTTTTTCAAGTCACAGGGCGAGCTGATGGACGCCTTTGCCTCGATCGAAGCGCGCGGCGATGAGATGCTCGACGGACTGGAAGCGGGCGGAGAGGGGCTTTCGGCCCGTTTCCGTGCCGGACAGGATGAGCTTCGCAGCCGTATTCAGGAAGAGCGGGGAAAAGCGGAGGAGCGCCTGGACGACTGGCGGCACAAGATGGATTGATCCTTGCAATCAAAAAGACCGCGGGCATTCGCCTGCGGTCTTTTGCGTTTTTATCGGTTCAAATATGCTTTGCACCTTGCGTTTGCCTCTATGGAAAGCCGCTCCTCGTCGAGTGCGGCGAGCCGACCGTGCTCGACGGCGACACGGCCGTTGACCACGGTGCAGTCCACTGGGCCGCGCAATCCCACCGTGGCCAAGACCGACTTCGGGTCGTACAGCGAGCCGACCAGCTCCGGACGCCGCGCGTCAACAAGGAACAGGTCGCAGCATTTGCCGACGGCGAGCTGCCCGACGTCGTCGCGTCCCAGCAGCCGCGCGCTGCCGCGCGTCGCCATCCTCAAAATATCATAGCCCGACGGCGCGTCGTGGCTGGCATGGAGGCGATGCAGCAGGAACGCCACCCGCAGCTCTTCCATCAGGCTGGAGCCGTCGTTGGAGGCCGAGCCGTCCACCGCCAGTCCCACCGGCACGCCGAGCCGCAGCATGTCCGGCACCCGCGCCACGCCGGAGGCGAGCTTCATGTTGGAGATGGGGCAGTGGGCGACGCCGGTGCCGGTGTCGGCGAGCAGCTTCAATTCCTCGTCGTTGAAGTGGATGCCGTGGGCGTACCAGACGTCGCTGCCGAGCCAGCCGAGGCGCTCCATGTAGCGAAGCGGGCGGACGCCCTCGCGCGCCAGCATATAGTTTTCCTCGTCCTTCGTCTCGCACAGGTGCGTGTGCAGGCGCACGCCGTACTGCCGCGCAAGAACCGCGCTTTCGCGCAGCAGATCCGCGGAGACGGAGAACGGCGAACAGGGCGCGAGCGCCACGCGGTGCATGGCATACGGCTTCGGGTCGTGGAACCGTTCGACGGCGTCGGCGGAATCGCGCAGGATCTCGTCCACCGTCTGCACCACGCTGTCCGGAGGCAGGCCCCCGTCCTTGACGCTGAGATCCATGCTGCCGCGGGAGGCGTGGAAGCGCATGCCCAGCTCGTCCGCCGCGGCAAACTGTGCGCCCAGCAGGTCGGACGCTCCGCGGGGGAAGACGTAGTGGTGGTCAAAGCAGGTCGTGCAGCCGTGCTTGAGCAGTTCGCCCATGCCGACGAGCGACGAAAAACGGACCACCTCCGCATCGAGGTTTTTCCAGATCTCGTAGAGCGTTTTGAGCCAGTCGAACAGCTCCATGTTCTGCACCTCGGGCAGGTTGCGGGAGAACACCTGATAGAGGTGATGGTGCGTGTTGACCAGCCCCGGGTAGCAGAGCATGTGGCTCGCGTCGAGCACCTTATCCGCCCTCTGCGGCAGAGAGGGGCCGATGGCGCGAATGACGCCGTCCTCCGCGTAAAGGTCGACGCCCTCATACACCGTGTCGGCGTCGTCGCAGGAGACGAGGGTGCGGATGTTTTGGATCAATAATGATTTCATATGTTTCTCCTGAAACAGGAAAAGCGGCGTAAGCCGCTTTTCCTTTCGTGTACTGATTTGCATAAGGCTCCGGTCGGGCTGACAGGACTGAGTAAGCGCCGAGGGATAGACTCGGATTTGCCCGTCCGGCAGGACCTATCTCTCTTCTCTGAAGTAGCTGAGACCGAGACTGGCCGGCGGCTGATTCTCGCGCTTTTTGCGCAGCGAGACGATGATCAGCACGACCAGCGTGATGACGTAGGGCAGCATCTTGAACAGCTCCAGCGTCTTGCGGGACAGGCCCGGGATGTAGAGGTACGCCCAGTAGACGAAGCCGAACAGGTACGAGCCCCAGATCGCGTTGATGGGCTTCCACGTGGCGAAGATGACCAGCGCCACCGCCAGCCAGCCGAGGCCCTCGATCGTGCCGTCGTTGGCCCAGGTGCCCTTGATGTAGTCCATCGTGTAGAACAGTCCGCCGAGGCCGGCGATCGCCGCGCCCGTGATGATGGCGAGATACTTGTACCTTGTAACATTGATGCCCGCCGCGTCCGCCGTACCGGGGTTCTCGCCGACGGCGCGGAGGTTGAGGCCGGGACGCGTGCGGTTGAGGAACCAGCGCATCGCAATGGCCAGCGCAATGGCGAGATAGGCCATGAAGCCGTGGGCAAACAGGAGCTTTCCGAAGGTGCCCATATAGCCGAGCCTGGTGTAGGCGATGTACGCGCTGGACGTGATCGGCACGGAGATCTGACCGACGCCGCCCGCGAGGGTGTTGAGGCTCGCGCCGAAGAAGTTGGCGACGCCGCCGCCGAAGATCGTCAGCGTCAGACCGGTAACGTTCTGGTTGGCGCGGAGCGTGATGGTCAGAAACGCGTAGATCAGACCGCCCAGCGCGGCAAAGAGCATCGAGCAGAGGAAGCTCAGAATGAGGCCGACAACAGGGGACTGGCCGCCGCCGAGCTCATAGTAGAACGCCGCAATCATACCGCCGATGCCGCCGAGGAACATGATGCCGGGGATACCGAGGTTGAGGTTGCCCGCCTTTTCGATCAGGATCTCGCCCACGGCGCCGAGCATGATGACCGTGCCGAACGCGATGGCGGAGTTGATGAGGGCCAGCAGCTGGTCTTGGGTCAGCATCACTTGTTCGCCCCCTTTCCTTTGTTGAAAGCAATGGTGTAGTTGACAAAGAACTCGCTGCCCAGCAGGAAGAACAGGATGATGCCGGTGATCATCTCGCTGACCTCCTGCGAGAGGTTGTAGGACGAAGCGATGGCCTGCGCGCCCTTTTGCAGGAACACGAGCAGGAACGAGAAGATGATCATGACCACGCTGTTGAACTGCGCGAGCCACGCCACGATGATGGCGGTGAAGCCGCGCCCGCCGGCGGTCGAGGTGGAGATCGTGTGGCTCGCGCCGGAGACGGCGACGAAGCCCGCGAGGCCGCAGATCGCGCCGGAGAAGACGATGGTGCGGACGTAGGCGCGGTTGACGCGGATGCCCGCATAGCGCGCGGTGTTCTCGCTGTCGCCGATGACGGCGATCTCATAGCCGTGCTTGGAGTGGTTCATGTAGAGGTACATGATGAGCGTCACAGCCAGCACGATGATGACGTTCCAGCCGAAGTCCTTGTTGTAGCCCTCCGAGAGCAGGTTGGGAAGCCAGCCCTGCTTGCCCTGCGAGTTGATGACGCCGACGCTGTTGGAGCCGAACGGGTTTTCCCACAGCGCCACGAAAAAGCTCGTGAGCTGGATGGCGATGTAGTTCATCATCAGCGTGAAGAGCGTCTCGTTCGTGTTCCAGCGTGCCTTGAAGAGGCCGGGGAAGAAGCCCCAGATGCCGCCGGCAACCAGACTGGCGCAGATCATCACGATCAGCAGCAGGAACGGCGGCAGGTTCTTTAAGTAGATCATGCAGGCCGCCGTGGCAATGCCGCCGACGAGGATCTGACCCTCGGCGCCGATGTTCCAGAAGCGCATCTTGAACGCCGGCGCAAGACCGACGGCAATGCACAGAAGCGTCATGGCGTCACGGATGGTGACCCAGGAGCGCTTCGTCGTACCGATGGCGCCGTCCACCATGGTGGAGAAAACCGCCGCGGGGTTGAGGCCGGAGACCATTACGATGACGATACCGCTGGCGACCAGACTCAACAGGAACGCAATGACGCGGATGCCCCAGGCCTTCCACGCCGGCAGGAGCTCGCCGCGTTTTTTCATGCGGAGCAGGGGCTCATGCCCGCTGTGTACCGTTGCGCTCATTCCGCCGCCTCCTTTCTGTGCTGCGTCATCAGGAGGCCGACTTCCTCCTTGGTGATGGTCCGCGCGTCCACGACGCCGGACACCTGCCCGCCGCAGAGTATGACCAGCCGGTCGCACAGCTCCAGCAGCACGTCGAGGTCCTCGCCGACGTAGATGACGGCGACGCCCCGCATCTTTTCCTTGGTGAGCAGATTATAAATGGTGTAAGATGTGTTGATGTCCAGACCGCGCACGGCGTAAGCGGACATCAGCACGGAGGGCGACTGCGCGATCTCGCGCCCGACCAGCACCTTCTGCACGTTGCCGCCGGACATGCGGCGCACGGGGAAGGAGGTGCTCGGCGTGACGACCTCCAGCTCCTTCCAGACCGTGTTGGCCAGCTCCTCCGGCTTCTTGCGGTCGACAAAGGAGCCCTTGCCGTCGCGGTACGAGCGCAGCATCATGTTGCCGGTCATGCCCATGGAGCCGACCAGACCCATGCCGAGACGGTCCTCCGGCACGAACGCCATGCCGACGCCGGTCCGCTTGATGTCCAGCGGGTCCATGCCGACGAGGTTCTTTTCCGCGCCGCTGTCGGGATCGTGATAGACGATCGTGCCCTCGCGGATCGGGTAGAGGCCGGCGATGGACTCCAGCAGCTCCTTCTGCCCGCTGCCGGCGACGCCCGCGATGCCGAGGATCTCGCCGGAGTTGGCGGTGAAGGTCACGTCGTCGAGACGCTTGACGCCCAGCTCATCGTAAACCGTGAGGTTCTTGATCTCCAGACGCGGCTTCGGGTCGACGGGATCGGGACGGTCGATGTTCAGCGTGACGCTGCGGCCGACCATCATATCGGTCAGCGACTGCTGATCGGCGTCCTTCGTCATCACGTCGCCGATGTACTCGCCCTTGCGCAGCACCGCCACGCGGTCGGAGATGTCCAGCACCTCGTGCAGCTTGTGCGTGATGATGATGAGGGACTTGCCGTCCTTTTTCATCGCGCGCATGATGTCGAAGAGCTTGTCCGTCTCCTGCGGGGTGAGCACGGCCGTCGGCTCGTCGAGGATCAGAATGTCCGCGCCGCGGTAGAGCACCTTGACGATCTCGACCGTCTGTTTCTGGGAAACCGACATGTCGTAAATCTTCTGATCCGGCTTGATGTCGAAGCCGTAGCGGTCGCAGATCTCCTTGATCTTCGCGCCGGCGGCCTTGAGATCGAACTTGCCCTTTTCCTCAAGGCCGAGAACGATGTTCTCCGTCGCGGTGAACACGTCGACCAGCTTGAAATGCTGGTGGATCATGCCGATGCCGTTGTCGAACGCGTCCTTGGGGGAGGCGATGGTCACGGGCTTGTCGTGAACATAGATCTGCCCCTCGTCCGGGAAATAGATGCCGGAGAGCTGATTCATCAGCGTGGTCTTGCCGCTGCCGTTTTCGCCGAGCAGCGAGAGGATCTCACCTTCACGAAGCTCCATGTTGACGTGGTTGTTCGCCACGATCCTGCCGAAGCGTTTGGTGATGTTTTCCATCTTGATGGCGCAGGATACAGCCAAAGCAATCATCCTTTCTATCTGGGATCGGGAAGAGGCCTCGACAGGCCGACTCTGTTCTGTCATTCTATCAGAATTTCCGGGGAATGTAAACAACAAACACAAAAATTTTTACATGTCGCCTTAAAATTTGTTTGCCTTGCATAAAAAGAAAAGGCTGCCGAAGCAGCCTTTTCCTTTGTGCGTTTAGTTGAGCTCGGTGATGCCGTCGATGCGAAGCGCGAAGGACGGCGCGGAGATATACTCGGACTCGTGGTAGTAACCGTCCACGATGCCCTCGTTGGTGTCGTTGGTCCAGTCGCCGTCGGAGTCGAAGGTGAACGCGGAGGTGACGGGTGCGCCGCCGACGGTGAAGGTGCTGGTGTCGAAGACGTGCAGCGTGCCTGCCTTGATGGCGGCCTCGGCAGCGTCAACGGCTTCCTTGGTGCCGGGAGCTACCTCGGGGCCGAGCGGGGTGATGGCGACAGCGCCGGCCTCATAGCCCTTGGACCAGTCGGTGGGGAGCTTGCCGCCGTCGAGCATGGTCTGGAAGGTTTCGGTGTAGAACACGCTCCAGTCGTTGGTGGAGGAGGTCAGCGCGGCGGTGGGCGCCGCGGCGAGCATGTCGATGTTGTAGCCCACGGAATAGACGGGCTTGCCGTTGTCCTTCGCGGTCTGGACCGCCTTGGGCGCGCCGGTGGAATCAGCGTGCTGGCCGATGATGCAGCAGCCGCGCGCCATCAGAGCCTCGGCGGCCTTGCCCTCGTCCTGAATGTTGAACCAGGAGTTGGTGTACTGGACGTCCATGTGCGCATCGGGGACGATGGACTTGATGCCCAGGAAGAAGCCGGTGTAGCCGGAGACCACTTCCGCGTAGGGGAACGCGCCGACGTAGCCGATGTACGGATCGGTGACGAGGCCCTGGTCCATCATTTCCTTGAGCTTGAGACCGGCGACGATGCCGGAGACGTAACGGGACTCAAAGGTCATGTTGAACGCGTTGTGGAAGTTGGGGAGGCCGGACTTGAGCGCGGTGTCGCCGGTCATGGCGATGAACTCGACGTCGGGGGTCTCCTCGGCGGCCTGCTGGCAGTAGGTCTGGTGGCCGTAGGAGTTGGTGACGACAAGGTTGCAGCCCTGCTCGACGCACTCGATGCACTTGTCGTAGCACTCTTCGGATTCGGGGATGTTGTAGAACCAAACGAGATCGGAGTCGGTCAGGCCGACCGCGGCCGCCGCCTTGCGGATGCCGTCGATGTGGGAGAAGGTATAGCCTTCGTTCTCGTCGCCGACGAGGACGATGCCGACCTTCAGCTTGCCGCCGGCGGAGCTGCTCTCAGCGGGAGCGGCGCTGCTGCCCGAAGAAGACGAGCTGCTTTCGGAGGACGAGCCGGCAGAGCTTGCGCCGCTGCCGCTGCTGTTGCCGCCGCCGCAGGCGACCAGCGCGAGCGTCATGACGAGTGCGAGGAGTACTGCAAAGAACTTCTTCATACATTTCTCTCCTTTTCTCAAATCCAATCGTGTTTTGACCGTCGACAGCAATCGACGTTCCCTCTGTTGTTATATTACCTAATGTGCTCGAAAAAAACAAGCCCTCGCATATGCGATTTTGACAAAATAATTAAAATTTTTTTAATAGCTTAAAACTTCTTGTGCAGATCGCCGGACGCGTCGAGCGCCATGAGCGTGTTGACGGGGTCCTTGACCTTGGCGAGGAAGATCATCGCCGCGATGATGTAGGGCTTGTAGCTGGCCTGCTTGTACAGCGGCACGCGATAGCGGTCAAAGACGGAGTTGTCCACTTCTCCCATCTCGCAGGAGAGGCCGGTGATGTCAGCGGGCAGGCAGTGAAGGTAAAGTGCTTTACCGTCCTTCGTGAGCTTCATCATGTCCTCGGTGCAGGCCCAGTCCTTATGCTCGGCGTTCTGGGCGAGGAGCTTCTTCTCCAGCGCGTCGATGCCGGCCTTGTCGCCCTGTTGATAGAGCTTGGTGCGCTCCTCCATGGCGGCGAACGGCGCCCAGGACTTCGGGTAGACGATGTCGGCGTCGGCAAAGGCCTCCTTCATGGAATTGCTCTTGCGGAAGCTGCCGCCGGTGGCCGCGGCGTTCTTCTTGGCGATCTCCTCGATCTCGGGCATGACCTCGTAGCCCTCGGGATGAGCGAGCGTGACGTCCATGCCGAAGCGGGTGAACAGGCCGATCACGCCCTGCGGGACGGACAGCGGCTTGCCGTAGGACGGGGAATAGGCCCAGGTCATCGCGACCTTTTTGCCCTTGAGGTTCTCCACGCCGCCGAAGTGGTGGATGATGTGCGCCATATCCGCCATGCACTGGGTCGGGTGGTCCACGTCGCACTGGAGGTTCACCAGCGTGGGGCGCTGCTCCAGGATACCGTCGCGGTAGCCCTCCTCCAGCGCGTCCATGAAGGTCTTCTGATACTTGTGACCCTCGCCGATGAACATATCGTCGCGGATGCCGATGACGTCCGCCATGAACGACACCATGTTCGCGGTTTCGCGCACGGTCTCGCCGTGGGCGATCTGGCTGACCTTCTCATCGAGCACCTGCTCCTCGAGGCCGAGGAGGTTGCAGGCGGAGGCGAAGGAGAAGCGCGTGCGCGTGGAGTTGTCGCGGAAGATCGAGATGCCGAGGCCGGAGTCAAATACGCGGGTGGACTTGTTGCGCTCGCGCAGATCGCGCAGCGCGTCGGCGACGGCAAACACGGCGGCAAGCTCCTCGTCGGTCTTGTCCCACGTCCAGTAGAAGTCGTTCTTGTACATGTTGTTGATGTGCAGCTTCTCGAGCTGCTGGGCGAGTTCAATGGTCTTGCTCAATGGAATCAGCCTCCTTATTCTTTCGTAATTTCGCCGCGCACGGCGAAATTATTTGATGTCGTTCCCCGTCAGCTCCTGCCGGAACGAGGTCGCGTTTTCGTTCTTGTTCTCGGGCTTGTACAGCGGGATGGCCGCCGCGTAGAGCGCCGCGCAGGTGACGAGATCCTGCTTCCACGTGACCTCGTTGGGCGCGTGCGCCTGAGACTCGGCGCCGGGGCCGAAGCCCACGCAGGGGATGCCGTAGCGGCCCTGAATGGAAACGCAGTTTGTCGAGAACGTCCACTTGTCGCAAAGCGGCCTTCCTTCGCGGGTCTTCTTTGCAAGGTCATCGCTCCAGATGCGCTCCGCGCCCCACAGGCCGTGATACGCGTCCACCAGCGCCTGCACGTGCGGCGCGGTCTCCTTGTTGATCCAGGTGGGGAAGAAGCACTCGGTCTTGTAGACCTCGCCGGTCCACGCGGGACGGTCGTACCAGTACATGCTGACCTTGACGTCGTCGCCGTACTTCTTGACGGCGGGGAGGTCTTCGATCTCCTTGAGGCAGGACTGGTAGGTCTCGCCCGCGGTCATGCGGCGGTCGATGGAGATGGCGCAGCTGTCCGCCACGGCACAGCGGGACGGAGAGGTAAAGAAGATCTCCGAGGTGGTGCAGGTGCCGCGGCCGAGGAAGCGCGCGTCCTCATAATGCTCGGGATTGTACTTGGGGTCGAGCATCTTGACGAGGCCCTTGATCTCCACGCTGTCGTCGGCGGGATTCTCGTTGAGGGCGCGGACGTCCTGCAGAATGTCCGCCATCTTGTAGATCGCGTTGTCGCCGCGCTCCGGCGCGCTGCCGTGACAGGAGACGCCCTTGACGTCGACGCGGATCTCCATGCGTCCGCGATGACCGCGATAGATGCCGCCGTCGGTCGGCTCGGTGGAGATGACGAACTCGATCTTCTTCTGGGCTTCTTCGAGGGAGGCGAAGTCACGGTGAACGATGTACTGCCAGCACATGCCGTCGCAGTCCTCTTCCTGTACGGAGCCGACCACCATGATCTTGCAGCCCGCGGGGATGAGGCCGAGATCCTTCATGATCTTCGTGCCGTACACGGCGGAGGCGAGGCCGCCCTCCTGATCGGAGCCGCCGCGGCCGTAGATCTGTGTATCGTTCTCCCAGCCCTTGTACGGGTCGTCCGTCCAGTTTTTGATGTTGCCGATGCCGACGGTGTCGATGTGGCTGTCGATGGCAATGATCTTGTCGCCGTCGCCCATCCAGCCGATCACGTTGCCCAGCCCGTCGATTTCGGTTTTGTCGAAGCCGAGCTTGTCCATCTCCTGCCGGATGCGCTTGGCGACCTGCTCCTCGCCGCAGCTCTCGCTCGGCAGGGCGATCATGTCGCGCAGAAAACGCGTCATGTCGGGTCCGTAGGCCCGGGCTGCCTTCTTGATCGCTTCAAAATCCATGGGGATCGACCTCCTACATAAAATTTGATGTCTATATCATATCATAAGGAAGCACAATGTCAAACAAAAATTTTGAAATGCTCAAAAATTTTTTGAAAAAACCGTTGCTTTTTCACGTGGGTCTGTATTAGAATAAGGATGAAAAGTCAGAGGGAAGGCGATAGAAGTTAGGAGGCGAGGCATATCGAAGCGACACTGCTCAACGGACTCAAGCAGATCGCCAAGGGCATAGCGGGCACCTTCGGCAGCAACTGTGAGGTCGTCATCCACGACGTGAGCGGCAAGGGCACGGACAGTACCATTGTCGCCATCGAAAACGGCCATGTCACGGGCCGCAAGGTGGGCGACGGCGCGTCGCAGGTGGCGCTCGAGCAGCACATCCACACAGACTGGCAGCCGGAGGACCGGCTGTGCTACCTCACCAAGACGCCGGACGGCAAGATCCTGAAATCGTCCACTATGTATATCCGCGGCAAGAACGGCAGAGTCTGCGCCATTCTCGGCGTCAACTACGATATTTCGGCGCTGCTGATGGTGGAGGGCGCGGTGCATGAGCTGACCGCCGCCAAAAACGATACGGGCACCAGCGAGCCGCAGAAGATCGTCAACGTCAACGACCTGCTGGACGAGCTGATCGATCAGTCGGTGGCGCTGGTGGGGAAGCCCGTCGCGCTGATGAACAAGGAGGACAAGATGCGCGCCATCGGCTTTTTGAGCCAAAGCGGCGCGTTCCTCGTGACCAAATCCGGCGACAAGGTTGCAAAATTCTTCGGAATATCCAAATACACACTCTACTCATACATTTCATACATTGACAAACAGGAGGACAAGCAAAATGGGTAAGATCGACCTGAGCATCAACAAGGAAGGCCTCGCGCATAACATTCAGAAGGCGCGGGAGAACAACATCATCATCCCGACCATTGCGCAGATGCAGAACCCCGATCTCATTCCGGAGAAGATCAAGGACAAGCTGTCCAGGACCGGCCTCTGGGACGTCGATCCCGTCAACCTGTTCCGCATCAACTGGCACAACGAGGCCAAGGAGAGCGGCGGATTGTATCAGAAGACGCCGAACTACGTCGAGATCCCCAGCGCGCTCTCCGGCGTGCCGTGCCGCATCCTCGCCATGTCCGGCAAGTGGTTCCCCACGGGCTGCCACAAGGTCGGCGCGTCGTTCGGCTGCCTCGCCCCGCGGCTCGTGACCGGTCAGTTTGACGCGACCTATCACCACGCCGTGTGGCCGTCGACCGGCAACTACTGCCGCGGCGGCGCGTTCAACTCCAAGCTGCTCGCCTGCGACAGCGTGGCGATCCTGCCGCAGGATATGTCCAAGGAGCGCTTCGACTGGCTCAAGAGCATCGCCGGCCAGATTATCGCGACGCCGGGCTGCGAGTCCAACGTCAAGGAGATCTTCGACAAGACCTGGGAGCTGAAGCAGGACCCCAGCATGATGATCTTCAACCAGTTCGCCGAGATGGGCAACCCGCTCTGGCACTACAACGTCACGGGCTACGCCCTCGCCGAGCTGTATGAGGCCGTGAAGAAGCCCGGCCAGCGCTTCGCGGGAGCGTGCTTCACCTCCGGCTCCGCCGGCACGATGTCGGCGGGCGACCTCCTGAAGGAGCGCTATCCCGGCTCCAAGCTGGGCGTGGGCGAGGCGCTGCAGTGCCCGACGATCCTCGACAACGGCTTCGGCGGTCACCGCATCGAGGGCATCGGCGACAAGCACATCCCGTGGGTGCACAACGTCAAGAACACCGACATGGCCATCGCCATCGACGACGAGGACAGCCAGCGCCTGCTGCGCCTGTTCAACACGCCGGAGGGGCAGAAATACCTCAAGGAGACGCTGAAGCTCTCCGATGAGCTGATCGAAAAGCTCACGTGGATGGGCATTTCCGGCATCGCGAACGTGCTGTGCTGCATCAAGATGGCGAAGTACTATGAGCTGACCGAGAACGACGTCCTCGTGACCGTCCTCACCGACTCCGCGGCGATGTACAAGTCCCGCGTGGAGGAGCTCAACGACATGCACGGCGCGTACAGCCCGTTTGAGGCGGAGAAGGATCACGCCCTGCACATGCTGGGTCTCAAGACCGACAGCCTCATCGAGCTGACCTATGCCGAGCGCAAGCGCGTCCACAATTTGAAGTACTACACATGGGTCGAGCAGCAGGGCATGAACGTCGAGGACCTCAACGCCCAGTGGTACGACACCGCCAACACCTGGGACGCCGTCCACGCGCAGGCCAAGGAGCTGGACGCGCTCATCGAGGCGTTCAACGACGAGGTCGGCATCCTCAAAACGCTGTAAACTCGAAACATGCGACGGGCGGGGCGAAAGCCCCGCCCTCTCTCAAAGGAGTGAACTATGAAAAACGTAGTAAACGCGAAATGCGTCAAGTGCGGCAAGACCTATGAGGCGACGCCGAACCTCACCAACTGCTCCTGCGGCGGTATTCTCGACATCGTCTACGACTATGACTATATCAAGAAAAACCTCACCCGGGAAAAGCTCAAATCCCGTCCCAACACCATGTGGCGTTACCGCGAGCTGCTGCCGGTGGAGGAGACTACCCCCGACACGCCGCTGCGCGTGGGCTGGAGCCCGCTGTATGAGGCGGACCGTCTTGGGGAGCTGCTGGGCGTCAAAAAGCTCTGGATCAAGGACGACGGGCAGAACCCCACCGCGTCCCTCAAGGACCGCGCCTCCGCCATGGCGGTCGCCAAGGCGAAGGAAGCGGGCGCGAAGATCATCGCCTGCTCGTCCACGGGCAACGCCGCGTCGTCGCTCGCGGGCAACGCGGCCGCGGCGGGGCTGCGCACATTCATCTTCGTGCCGGAGCGCGCGCCCAAGGGCAAGGTCGCGCAGCTGATGACGTTCGGCGCGAACGTCATCTCCGTGCAGGGCAACTACGAGGAGACCTTCGAGCTGAGTAAAAAAGCCATCGACAAGTGGGGGTGGTACAACCGCAACGCGGCGATCAATCCGTATCTCTCCGAGGGCAAAAAGACCGTGTCGCTCGAGATCGCGGAGCAGCTGGGCTGGAAGATGCCGGACTATCTCGCGATTTCCGTCGGCGACGGCTGCACCATCGCGGGCGTGTGGAAGGGCCTCAAGGATCTCTACGCCATCGGGCTGATCGACAAGCTGCCGCGGCTCATCTCCGCGCAGGCGGAGGGCTGTCATCCGATCAACCGCGCCATCGCGGAAGGGAAGCCGTGGGAACCGATGGAGGAGAACACGCTGGCGGACTCCATCGCCGTCGGCGTGCCGCGCAACGCGGACAAGGCGCTCATGGCGATCCGCGAGTCGAACGGCATTGTGGTGAACGTGACCGACGAGGAGATCATGGCGGCGCAGAAGCTGCTCGGCACACGCGTCGGCGTCTTCGGCGAGCCGGCGGGCGTCACCGGCACGGCGGGGCTCAAGAAGCTCTGCGAGCAGGGGATCATCGGCAAGGACGACACGGTGGTGTCGGTGGTCACCGGCAACGGGCTCAAGGACGTGGCGAATGCGATCCGATTCTGCGGCGAGCCGATGAAGCTGCCGAACGATCTGGACGCGCTGGTGGCGGAGATCAGCAAGCGCGGTCTGAAAACCGAGTAAAAAACAGATAATGAAAAGGCGTTTGGCTTGTCAGCCAAACGCCTTTTTTACGCACGGAAAACGAAGCTTTTCGATTACGCTGAGCGGCGCTTATTCGTCCAGCTTCAGCTCGATCGGCGCGGCGGCGGCCTGCGCGAGCTCGCTGGCTTTCGCCTCCGCGTCGGCAGCGTCCGCGGCGCGGGAGAGCCGAACCGCCTCGGCCTCCTGCTTTGCGGCCTTGCGGCCCTCCTCGTGTGCCTGACGCGCGGCTTCCGCGCCTTCCTCGCGCGCCTGCGCCACAGCGGCGTCCTTGTCCTTGGCGGCTTTTTGAAGCTCCTTTTCCATCACGTACTGGCTGTGCCGCTTTTCGATCAGATGCACGATGCGCACGATGAGAGCGACCACCACCAGGATCAGTCCGATCCAACTGGCCGTGGAGAACCTGAACAGCGTGTTCAGCGCCCAATAGCCCTGCTGCACGCCGAGGAAGGCGAAGAGCACCGCACAGGCGAGCGCCGCGCCGAACAGCAGCACCCAGAGGATGGATTTTACCGCCGAGCTCTTGCGCACCAGAAGGTAATTGACGAGGAACAGCGCCGCGAGCAGCAGGAACGCGGGATACTGTGCGAACAACAGATATTTCCAATCGACCATAGCTTGTTTTCTCCTTACAGCATGCACTTCTCGCGCATGAGATATCGGCCCGTTTTTTCGCCAAGCACATGACCGTGATCGACGGACAGTGCGCCGCGCAGATACACCGAGCGGACGGAACCGGCGGTCTCAAAGCCCTCGAAGGGCGTGTAGCCCGCCTTGGACGCAAGCTCCGCGCCGCGGAGCACGTGGTTGGCTTTCGGGTCGTAGACCACGATATCCGCGTCGCTTCCCGCGGCGATGATCCCCTTGCGGGGATAGAGACCGTAGAGCTTGGCGGGATTCTCCGACAGCGCGCGGCACATGCAGGCGAGGCTGATGCGGCGCTGCGCGACGCCCGCGGTGTAAATCAGCTCGCCGCGGGTCTCCACGCCGGGAAGACCGCCGGGGATCTTGGTGAAGTCGTTTCGGCCCATTTCCTTCTGCTCCAGCGTAAAGGAACAGTGATCGGTGGAGATCGTCTGCACCTCGCCGCGGCGCAGCGCGTGCCAGAGGGCGTCGGCGTCCTCCGGCGTGCGGATGGGGGGCGCGCAGACGTATCGGGCCGCCATCGACCAGTCGGGATCGTAATAGCGGGCGTCGTCCAGCAGCAGATACTGCGGACAGGTCTCGACGTACACGGTCTGGCCGCGGCGGCGCGCCGCTTCGATTTCGAGCAGCGCCTCGCGGTTCGTGGTATGCACAAGGATGACCGGCGTATCCGCCGCCTGTGCGATGCGCAGGATGCGGCCGACTGCCTCCGCTTCCAGATAATCGGGCCTTGCCTGCGGGTGAGAGGAGACGGCTCCGGCCTTGCCGGCAGCCTTGAGCTCGGCGATCTTCGCGTCGATGACGCCGGCGTTCTCGCAGTGGAAGCCGCAGACGCCGCCGCGCTTTTTGAGCGCGACCAGCGCGCGGTAGAGCATTTCGTCCGGCAGCATCATGGCGGGATAGGTGAGGTACATCTTGAACGACGTGATGCCCGCGGCGAACATGTCGTCCAGCTCGCGCTCGATGGTCTCGTTCCAGTCGTCGATGGTCATGTGGTAGCCGTAGTCGCACCAGCATTTGCCCTCGGACTTTTTGCGCCAGAGCCGCAGCCCGTCGTTCAGCGTCTGGCCCTTGTCGGGCGCGGCAAAATCGATGATGCTGGTGGTGCCGCCGCGGAGCGCCGCGTATGTTCCGCTTTCAAAGTCGTCCGCCGTCGTGGTGTTCGCCACGTCGAGGTCGAAGTGCGTGTGCGCGTCGATGAAACCGGGGAAGAGGTAACAGTCGCTCACGTCGACGACCTGCGCGTCCTTGGGCGCGCCGACGATGACGTGGCCGACCTTTTCGATCGTTTCGCCGTCGATCAGCACGTCGGCCCGGCGGCAGGAGCGTCCGGTGACGACGAAGCCGCCCCGCAGGATGGTTTTCATGGTCTCCACTCCTTCGTATGTCGTTTGAAAAAGCATAGCACATTTTTTCGCGGATTTCCACTGTAAAATAACACGGACACAGCCGTCATGGCTGTGTCCGTATGCTCAGTCGACGTTGGGGCTTGCGCGCATGGCGAGGATGGTGCGCTCGATCAGCGTGTCGAGCTCCCAGCCCAGCATCTCCGCGCCGCGCAGGATGATCTCACGGTCACAGCCCGCGGCAAAGCGCTTATCCTTGAACTTCTTTTTGACGGATTTGACTTCCATGTCGTCCACGCTCTTGCTGGGACGCATCAGAGCGACCGCGCCGATCAGCCCCGTCAGCTCATCGGTGGCGTAGAGCACCTTTTCCATCTCGTGCTCCGGCTTCGGCAGCGCGCCGTGGCGCTCGCCGTCCTCGGCCCAGCCGTGGCTGGCGGTCGCGCGGATGAGCCGCTCGTCCAGACCGCGCCCGCGCATGATCTCCTGCGACTTGACGCAGTGCTCGTCGGGATATTTTTCGAAGTCCAGATCGTGAAGCAGGCCGACCAGCTGCCAGAAATCCGCCTCATCGCCGTAGCCGAGCTCCCCGGCAAACCAGCGCATCACGTCGCCGACGACCTTGCCGTGATGGAGGTGGAAGTCGCCTTCGTTGTACTCTTGGAGCAGGGCATAGGCTTCATCATAGGTAAGCATGGCAGAGGCTCTCCTTTACGGTTGATCGTCCGTGAAGTGGACGTGGGAGAAGATGTGGTCGGAGCAGAAGCAGTGATAGCCCGCGCAGCGGGAGCAGTACCGGAAATCCAGCTCCGGATTTGTCAGATTCGTGCGTCCGCAGACCGCGCATTTGCGCTCGCCGGAGTTGGCCTGCCGCGCCTCGTGCTTCCGGTTGACTGCCGCGCTGCGGGAAGAAACGGTGCGCCGGACGTTCTTCTGCTCGATTTTCAGCAGCCGCATCAGCTCCGGCCAGAAGAAAACGGCAAAATTCAGCAGCGCCGTGACCGGCAGGATGGAGTAGAACCAGACGCCGTTGATGATATAGGTCACGGTGTTGAACGCGAACAGCGCAAGGTCGAGATAGGCGAGATACTTGATGCGGATGGGGATGATGAAAAACAGCAGCACCTGCGCCTCGGGCCAGAGAGCGGCAAAGGCGAGGAACATGGCGAAATTGACGTAGTACGTGCCCGAGAGCGGGAACGAGATCCCGGTCAGCAGACTGACGAGGACCGCGCCGAGCAGCGTCAGGATCGCACCGCCGAAATAGTAGCAGGAGAATTTCGCCGTGCCCCACTGCCGCTCCAGCGACGTGCCGATCCAGTAGTAAAAATAACACGAGATCAGCAGCGAGATGGCGCCGCCCGCGTCGGGGACGAGGATAAAGGTCACAAGCCGCCAGACCTGTCCGCGCAGGAGCGCCGCAAGCGAAAAGCTCAGCAGGTTGGACAGAGTCCCCCGGGAGAACGAATCCAGCAGATATACGGCGACGTTCGAGACGACGATATAGAGCATCAGATTCCGGACGCCGAAGTTCGGATGCAGGATGCAGAAGCGGTCGATGGCATGGTTGAGCTTTCTCAAAGCAGAATTACCTCCCGAAAGTCCCGCGGAGTGCGGGGCCTTTTTCTGGCGACATTATGCCACAGTTTGACGGGAAAGTCATTAGCAAACTGTAAAGTTTTTCGCAAAAAGAGGACGCTCCGCGGAGGAGCGTCCTCTTTTGATGCTTTTGCAGGGCTTACGCAAACTTGATGACGAAGCGCGCCATGATCGCGGCGACCTCCGCGCGGGTGGCAAGATTCAGCGGCTCCAGGCCGCGGTCGGTGCCGCCGATGATGCCGGTGGAAAGCGCCCACTGCATCGCGGGCCGCGCGTACTCGGACACGCTGGCGGCGTCGGGATACACGTCAAGGTTCTCGTCGGCGTTGACGTTGTAGCCCGCGCTGCGCGCATAGCGGTAGAGAATGGCGATCAGATCCTGCCGCGTGACGGAGTCGGTGGGGAGGAACTTCGTTCCGTAGCCGCCCACGACGCCCTGCTCGGAGGCCCAGCCGATGGAGTTGGCAAACCACTCGTCCGCGGGCACGTCGACAAAGTCGCTGCGGATGCCGCGCGTGCTGAAGCGGTCGTAGTTGTAGACGATCTGCGCGACCATCGCGCGGGTCATCGTGCCGTCGGGGTCGAACTTCGTTCCACTGCCGTTGAAGATCTCGCGTGCGGTGACGAACTCGATCCGATCCCGCGCCCAGTGGTTCTGGACGTCGGTGAAGGCGCGGGTGTTGTACGCGGCGATCAGATCGCAGCTGCCGTCCACGGGCACGATCACGCTGTCGTCGCCCGTGCTGCACTCCTTGATGAGCGTCGTCGAGCCGTCTGCGCTGCGGCGATAGACCACCGTGCCGGGCGTGACAGAGGAGACCTGGATCTCGACCTTGGGCATGTCGGCGACCGAGGTGTAACCCTTCACGCTTGCCGGCATCGTCACATGAACGACGGGCGCGGCGTCGAGAGCGGAGGACGGGACGGGGACGATCGCGACCGGAGCGGTGACCGGCTTTCCGGCAGCCGCCGCGGCCTGCAGCGCGTTTTCACTGATCGTGGTCGTCGCGCTGACCGTATTGCCGGAGGCGGACATCACCGTCGTACCGGTGGAGCCGGTGGAGGTGGTTGCCGAGATCGTGATCGTGCCGTCGCTTGCCGTGGAGGTCGTGATGGTCGAGGTCGAACCGTCGGGATTCGTCACGGTCGTGGTGGTGGGATCGGCGGGCTTTGTCGTGGGGGTGGGACGGACGCTTCCGCCGCTGCTTCCGCCGCCGGACCAGTCGCCGCCGCTGGATGAGCCGCCACCGCCGCCGCTGGAGTTGACGGTGTAGGCGAAGGTGCGCAGGGAGTCGTCTGCTTCGGTGAGATTCTTCGCATCATAGATGCGGGTGGAAAGGGAGGTCGTGCCGGCGGGAAGCGTGATGCTCGTAGTTGTGTTGGCCAAGTTGCCGTTGGTCCAGCTGCCGTTGTTGATGCGGTACTGGACTGTTCCGGTGCCGTCGTCGCCCAGCGGCGTGAGCGTCACGGTCTGCGCGCCGGTGTAGGCGCCCTCTGCCAGCGAGGGCTGGACGTAAACACTGCCGAGCTGTGCCGTGACGTAGGAGAGGTAAACTCCGGGGAAGTGCGCGTAGATCAGACGCTTATAGTTGTGGTAAAGCGTGGCGGCGACGTTCAGCGTATCCATCCAGACTTCGTCGCTGCCGTTGGAGCTCTCAATGAGCGCGCCGGGCTGGTCGAGGCCGAAGAGCGTGTAGCTGAGGAAGTCGGCGAGCAGGTAGATGTTGTCATAGACCGTCTTGCCGTCGCCGTCTTCCGTATAGGAGATGTTGGCCTTGTCAAAGAGCTTGCCGCACACGGACTGCAGATAGTCTTTCGCTACGACGCCGAGGGAACGCGCGGCCCGGTCATAATAATATGTGAGATAGGGGTTGCCGGAATCGGGATCGCCGAGATAATAGTCCCAACCCAGATCCACATTGGAGGCGAGGACCGTCTTGCAGATCTCCCGCGCCAATTCATCCACATTATTCTGAATCAGCAGATAATCGGCATAAGAAGGGGTGATCGTCGTGCCGCTGACCTCTATGGAATGCAGAGCGGACAGACCCTCCATGGCGGCGAGGCTTGCCCAGGAATTCAGGAACGTATCCAGATCGCTATCGCTGCCGGTCAGAAGATAATTTTCCGCGGCCGCGGTGAGCGTGCGGAGCAGGGCAAAGGCGCCGCTGCCGCTCCGCTTGCTGAGCAGTGCATTATGGAACTCGAGAATATTATCGCCGGCGCTTTTCAGCTTTACGCCGACGTCGGTCACGTCGTTCAAACCGTATTTTGCGGAAATCTGATTCCAAAGTTCGACATAATTATCCCTGTCAATATTCGAATAGTTGCCGGCATAGACATCCAGCTGGTCAAGGTCTTTGGTCAGATACGTGCCGGCGGTATCCTTCTGATCGGCGACGCAGTAGTTGTAGGTCAGAAGGACGGCGGTGATCAGTTCCTTGATGTTTTTGGTGTTTTCCGAATTCTTCGCGTCGTACAGCGAGGAGAAGGCGTCGGAGAGCGCCTTGCCGTGGTCAAAAACGAGCGCGTTCGCCGCCATGATGGCGCTCTGATACTTTTCATTGTAGATCTCACGCAGGGTCAGGTCGGCCATCGGCGCTCCGCTTTCCGATTTGAGCGTGGAAACACGCCAGCCGTTGAGCACACCGGTCCAGACGTCATTGACACGGTCATTCAAAAATTCACTCTGCGTGTCTTCATCCTTGAGCTCCAGCAGACCGTAGAGCGTGTAGCCCCGTTCGGCTTCCGAGGCCGTCTGAAGACCGACGGCCTGCGAGACAGTCTGCGCGGCAAGCGAGCCGATGATCCGGTCGTAGATGAGGTTCACCATGGAAGAAATGGTCGAATCGGCTTCGGTGGTAAGTCCTTTCTCCGCGGCATCCGCTATGACCGAACCGCCGAGCGTGCCGAGCAGAGACCCGACGAGATCGGAAGGAGCGTATCCGCCGATCCATTGCGGGAGGTTCGGGAAGACGTCGCCGATCGTCTTGGAGCTGGCGATCTCGGCGTTCTTGAAGCTGCTTGCCTGACCGTTGCCCTTGCCGGACGGCCCCTGCATCACGTCATTGTAGAACGACGGATCCAGCGCCCGCAGGAACGTGAGCATGGCTTTCTCGGCCTCTGCCGGAGAAACACGATCCTCCTCCTTTTCCTCGTAGGCCCACAGCGTCTCCAGCGGATAGGTCGGTCCGTAAGGGAGGAACTTGGAAGGATTGCCCGTCATATCCTCCGGCGGCAGCTGTACGACGAGGTCGTTGACAGAGAAGAAATTATAGATGCAGGGGTAGTCGGCGGCTGTGCCGCTCTGCAGCTCGCTGACGTTGGGGCAGGCAAAGGTAAAGACAAAGAGATCCTTTTGCTTTTCGGTATCCCAGCCGCCGCCCGATGTGCTGCGCGACTTTGCGATATCGCTGCCGATCAGATTGGCGATTGCCGCGCCGCGGCTGTAGCCGGTGATCCAGTATTTGCAGTCCTCGGACACTGCCGTGCGGGACAGATAGTCGATCAGATAGTCCTCAATGTCGTATGCCGCCTTGCGGAAGCCCGCATGATCGCCGCTTCCGGACCCGACGTCAAAGTTGTTGACCCAGTTTTTGCCGTAATCATTGCCGCGCGGCAGAACAAAAACGAGATCCCGGGAGCCGATCTTCTTGTGAGCGAACAAGGCCAGCTCCGCCGGAGGATTTTCGGCGTTGTAGTTGGTCTCGATATCCTCAAAGCCCAGCTTTTGAAGCAGGGCGGCAGAATACTGGGCCCAGTTTTCGCCCTCGCCGCCGATGGTCAACGACATCTGCATGGACAGGACGACCAGATCGGAAAGGCCGGCTGCCCACGCCGCATCACCTTCAGTACCTTTAGCGATTGGGTTAAGGGTAAACCAACTGTCCCGATAGTAGTATACGTCCGTTCCGGTCCGGGGCTCGCCGTCCGAAAACAGCGCACCCATGCGCGGATAGGTAAACTGGCCGGTGATCGGCGTGTTCGAGACGTCGTCTTCCGCGCCGACCGAGATCACGGCGCTGGGCAGAAGCATCGCCACCGAAAGCAGCAGAGCAAGGCTTTTTTTCCAGATTAGCTTCATGGTTCGTCCTCCTTCGGGGTTAAAATGAGACACATATATTGTAACGCCGCCCATGTCGAAAGTCAATGAAACGATTGAAAAAAACGACGGCAAAAAAGCCCTGTGGCTTCCCACAGGGCTTTTTTATGCGGTTTTTTACTCCTCGGCGGGGTAGACGCAAGCCTGCTTGCGATCCTTGCCGAGACGCTCGAAACGGAGCACGCCGCTCTCCTTGGCGTAGAGCGTATCGTCGGAGCCGATGCCGACGTTCACGCCGGGATGGATGCGGGTGCCGCGCTGGCGGACGAGAATGTTGCCCGCGAGGACGTACTGACCGTCGGCGCGCTTGGGCCCAAGACGCTTGGACTTGGAATCGCGGCCGTTCTTGGTCGAGCCCATACCTTTTTTATGAGCAAAGAACTGAAGACCGATGTTCAGCATGATAGGTGCCATCCTTTCTGTAGAATCAGAAGCCTTACGCTTCCAGAACTTCGATGTTGTCCGGATACTCGTCGTGCAGCTGCGAGAAGTAGAGCATCAGACCGGACAGGAGACCCTGTACGGCATGCTCGTCCCGATCGGACAGCCCGCCGGGGAGACGCAGCGAGATCGAGCCGGACTTGTCGCGCACCTTGACGCTGGCCGCGAGGCCGAACACGTCGTTGATGGTGGCTTCGGTCAGACGCACGGCGCTGGTGACGGCGGCGCAGACGATGTCCTCGCCCGCCTCCGCGTAGCCGCTGTGGCCCTTGACGTCAAAGCCGGTGATGCGCGAACCCTCCGTGAGGAATGTAGCGGTCGTCATCAGACGCTGATCTTGCCGATCTCGACCTTGGTGTAGGGCTGGCGATGACCCTGGCGTTTGCGATAGCCCTTCTTGGGGATATACTTGAAGACGCGGATCTTCTTGCCCTTGCCGTTCTTCACGACCTTGGCCGCGACGCTGGCGCCCTCGACGGTCGGCGCGCCGAACTTCGTGTTCTCGCCGTCGACGATGGCGAGGACCTGGTCGAACGTCACGTCGTCGCCCGCCTCGACGGGGAGCTTCTCGATAAACAGCGTGTCGCCCTCGGAGACGTTGTACTGCTTACCGCCGGTAACGATGATAGCCTGCATGTGGTGTTGCACCTCTTTCCTTGATTACGGACTCGCTCTCGGGGGCGGCCGCAGGTCAAGACTGTGATCTGCCGGCGCTTTCGGCCCATTCAAAGCGGCCTCGACAGTATAACGAGTAAGCGGCGGCTTGTCAAGCAAAATTTTGATCTATCCCCGTATTTTCATCCAGCCCATGCCCTTGTCATGTCTTATTCTCTTTAAAAAATGATTGATTTGCCTATTCAGTTACACTATACTAACGGCAAGAGAACAGCAGAAACAGGACAGGCGCCCGCCTGCTCCCGCGGGCGCTGTCTGAGAATACCAAGAGAGGAATTCGGGATATGAAACGCGCGATAGCTTTGATGCTTGCTGCGGCCATGCTGATCGGCATGACCGCCTGCAAACAAAACCAGGCGGAAGAGACGGACGCTCCGGCGGCGTCGACCGGTCAGGACGATCCATCGCCCGGCCCCGGCGACAACAGCGGGCGGGAGGAGACCGAAGAAGACGAAACGAATGAAACGGCGCTGTCTCTTTTGGCGGATATTCCCTATTACGGCGACAAAAGCAAGTGTAAAATGACCGCGGAGCAGGCAACGGCCTTCGCGCAGCTTTTGGCAGACGGCATGATGGGCAGGCTCGGAGAGACGGATGAGGACGGGCTGCCGAAATTCTGGAACGACGGGTTTCAAGCGATCAGTCACAACGGGCCTTATCAAACCGATCGTTCCCGCGTGATTCTGGGCGATTTTGCGCAGGACGGCGTTCCGTATCTCTATGCTTTCAGCAGCCTGGTCGAGGATAACTCTTTTACCGTTTGCGGCTGGCATGACGGATCGGCGGAATGCGTTTACGAGATGGAGGACTGGATGGGCCGCTCCGGCGCGTATCTTTCCGAACAAGCCGACACCGGCGAGGTGAAGCTCGTGGAGAGCGGAAGCGGCGGCGCGGCAAATCATTCCGGCGCTGACTATCGTTTCTCGGACGGCGGCGTGCAGGAGGCGTATACATGGGCGGAGTACGAGGACTATGAGACCGGACTGTGGCACGTTGTGGAGAACGGCGTCGACAAAACGTACACTGCCGATGAATATGCGGCGGCTTTCGGTCATGAAGCAGCCCCTTCCGGCGTGCAGACCGCGGAAGAATGGCGTTTCCCGTATGAGCGGCTTGCCGGGGTGGAGGCAAAGAGCATTTCCGTTGAGCAGATGATCGAAGCGCTCAATCGGTACGCCGGCGGCGTGAGCGGCGGCGCGGCACAGGCGGTTCCTGTTCCGAAGTGATCCGACCGGCAGCGAATGGCGCTTGCCATGCTGGGAGAGCTGCAGTCAAGGATCACGCGCTGCACGATCGCCTTGCCGCGCTGTTCTATGAGGTTGAGATCCTAAAGGACAGAAACACCGGTCAGCAGAATTTCACGCAAAGTTTTCCGCGCTGGACACGGTCGGCACGATCTACCAGAAGAGGATCACGAGGATCACGTGACGCAGGTGTATGATCATCTCATCCGCATTTTGCGGGAATAAGCGGTTCGTGAAAAGAAACAGAGAAGAGGCAGTCCCATCCCGTGGGACTGCCTCTTCCTGCGCCGGAAGCTGCGTTTTCGTTACGCGTGGTCGCGGCTCTCGAAGGGCTCGGTCTCACGGAAGAGAAGCGTGATGCACCAGAGACCCGCAAGGCCCACCAGCGTGTAGATCACGCGGCTGATCGTGCCGGTCTGGCCGCCGAAGAGAAAGGCCACGGCGTCGAAGCCGAACAGGCCGATGCTGCCCCAGTTGAGCGCGCCGACGATGGAAAGCGCCAGCGCTGCCTTGTCGATAATCATGAGAAGATCCTCCTTCTGCTTTGACAAGCGCGCTTAGTCTCTGCAAGCTGTCAAAAATTTATGCGGGCAAAATAATTTTTAGAAAAAATTACCAAAGCCGTTGCTTTCGCTGATTCTGCATAGTATAATGAAAACGCACGAAAAAACCGCTTCGCATTGAGGAGGAGATACGATGAACGAGAAATTCAAGAGCCTCGGTTTTTATCCCGCCGACATTCTGCTGCCGAAGGACGCGGATATGGAGAAATGGGCCGTGGTCGCCTGCGACCAGTTCACCTCCGAGCCGGCGTACTGGGAGCGGGTGGAGCAGACGGTGGGGTCCGCGCCGTCGACGCTGCGGCTGATCCTGCCGGAGGCGGAGCTGAAGGCGCCCGACGTGGACGCGCACATCGAAAAGATCAACGCCGCCATGGACGACTATCTTCGCCGCGACCTGTTCACGACGCTCCGCGACGCGCTCATCTACGTCGAGCGCGAGCAGTCCGACGGACGTATCCGCCACGGCCTCGTGGGCATGGTGGACCTCGAGGCCTACGATTTCACCCCCGGCAGCGGCGCGCTGATCCGCGCGACCGAGGGTACGGTGCTCGAGCGTATCCCGCCGCGCGCGAAGGTGCGCCGCAACGCGCCCATCGAGCTGCCGCACGTGATGCTGCTCATCGACGATCCGGACAAGACCGTCATCGAGCCGCTGACCGCGAAGGCCGCGGGCATGGAGAAGCTCTACGACTTCGACCTGATGGAGCGCGGCGGACACATCCGCGGCTACCGCCTCTCCGACGCGCAGATCGATGCTGTGGCGGACGCGCTGACGGGCCTTTGCGCCGACGAGGCGATGCGGAAGAAATACGGCGTTTCCGGCGTCGCGCCGCTCCTCTTTGCCGTGGGCGACGGCAACCACTCGCTCGCGACCGCCAAGGCGTGCTGGGAGGAGCAGAAGGACACGAATCCGCTGGCGCGCTTCGCGCTGGTCGAGGTCGTGAACAACCACGACGACGCGCTGCAGTTCGAGCCGATCCACCGCGTGCTCTTCGGCGCGGACCCCAAGATATTCTGGGACGAGTTCCGGGCGTTCTATCCGAACGCCCGCGAGGGCAAGGGCGAGGGCCACTGCATCGAGGTCGTGTACGAGGGCTGCGACGGCTTCTGGACGGTGCCCGACCCGAAGGTGCAGCTCGCCGTCGGAACCTTGCAGGCATTTCTCGACGAGTACCTCAAAAAGCACGGCGGTGAGGTGGACTATATCCACGGCGACGACGTGACCCGCGAGCTGGGCGCAAAGCCCGGCAACATGGGCTTCCTGCTGCCGGCGATGGGCAAGGAGCAGCTGTTCAAGACCGTCATGGCCGACGGCGTGCTGCCGCGTAAAACCTTCTCCATGGGCCACGCGCAGGACAAGCGCTACTACGTGGAAGCGCGGAAGATCCGATGAAACGCGTCACGCTTCCGGCGTATGCGAAGCTGAACCTCACGCTGGACATCCTCGGCCGCCGTGCCGACGGCTACCACGACCTGCGCATGGTCATGCAGGCCGTGTCGCTCCACGACGACGTGACCGTCGCGCTCACAGAGGAAGACGGCGTCGTCTGCCGCTGCGGAGAGATCCCCGGCGACGAGAGCAACCTCGCCGTCCGTGCGGCACGCGCGTTCTTCGCCGCGACCGGTACGCCGCCTTGCGGCCTCGCCGTCGATATCGTCAAGCGCATCCCCGCGCAGGCGGGGATGGCGGGCGGCAGCGCGGACGCCGCGGCGACGCTCCGCGCCCTGCGGGAGCTGCTCTTGCCGACGCTGCCGGACGAGGCGCTCCGGGAGATCGGCGCGGCGGTGGGCAGCGACGTGCCCTACTGCGTTTTGGGCGGCACGGCGCTGGCGGAGGGGAGAGGCGAGCGTCTGACGCCGCTTCGCAGCGCGCCGCCGTTCCGCGTCGTGCTCTGCAAGCCGGATTTCGGCGTCTCCACCCCCGCGCTCTTTGCCCGCGCGGACGAGCGCGGCGTGACGATACGCCCCGACACGGAGGCGATGCTTCGCGCCGTTGAGACGGGCGACGCGGCGGCGCTGTGCGCCAACGTTGCCAACGCGTTCGAGGACGTGCTCGGCGACGAGCGCGACGCGGTGCTTGCCATCAAGGCGCGGCTGCTCGCGCTCCGCGCGGAGGCGGCGGCGATGACCGGCTCCGGCCCCACGGTGTTCGGGCTCTACCGCGACGAAGCCGCCGCGCGCGCGGCGTATGAAGCGCTGCGTCCCGACTACGCGCAGACGTTTTTGACGCGCTTTGTTTAAAATGGGAAAACACCGTCCATACTGGAAGTAAGCCTTCAGAATGGACGGTGTTTTTCGCGTATACGCGAAAAACAGTGGACGCCGTATTTTCTCACCGCGTGCGCGGCAACCGAAAATACAGGGCAAAACACCGTCCTTATTGAAAAAGGACGGTGTTTTTATGCGAAAATGGGAAATCTCGCTTTTCTTTGCCCTTGCGGCGACGCTGATCGTTTGTGCGATCTCGCCGGAGACCTTTGCGCTGCGCTGGTGGACGACGGCGTTCGCGCCGCTGTGCGACGGCATTTTGAGCGGCGGCGCGGAGACGGGCGAGATCGTGCTGCGCTCGCGGGTGTGGGAGCTTTTGACGGCGCTGGGGTGACACGGGCAAAACCAACCCTTGCGCGACTTTGCGTCTTTATGGTAAAATCAACCGTCAGGGAAACGACCCGAGACGGTTGATTTTTTTGTTGGAAGGGGGCGGCGCGATGCTGCGGCTGCTGATGGGCCGCGCGCGCACGGGCAAGTCCGAGCGCGTGCTGAACGAGATCGCGGCGGCGGGGAAACTGACGCCGGCGCGGCGGCAGATCCTGCTGGTGCCGGAGCACGCCTCCCATGTGGCGGAGGTCGACCTTTGCCGTGCCTGCGGCGACGCCGCGAGCCGCTACGCCGAGGTGCTGACGTTCAAGCTGCTCGCCTCCCGCGTGCTGTCGCTCACCGGCGGCAGCGCGGACGTGACGCTGGACGCCGGCGGCAAGCTGCTGACCCTGCGTCTTGCGCTGCAGGAGCTCTCCGGCGCGCTCAAGGTCTACTGCCGCCCGTCCCAGCGCAGCGCGTTTCTCGAAAGCCTGCTGGACGTGATGGAGGAGCTGATCGCCTACGCTGTTGAGCCGGAGACGCTGATGGAGCGCGTGGCGGACGTTCCCGGCGAGGTGGGCGACAAGCTGCGGGATATCGCGCTGCTCTACGGCGTGTATCTCGGCAAGCTGCACGCGGAGGGCCGCGACGCCCGCGACCGTCTGGAGAAGCTGGAGGAGAATCTCGAAGCCTCCGGCTATATCGACGGAAAAGATGTTTATTTGGATGGTTTTTCCTATTTTACAGGGCGGGAACTGCGCGTCCTGCGCATCCTGCTGCGCCGCGCAAACAGCGTGACGATCACGCTGCTCGGCGACATGACCGACCGCGAGCTCTTTCGCGAGAGCCTGCGCGTGCGCGAACAGCTGGTGCGGGAGGCGGCGGACGCCGGGATCCCCTGCGACACGGCGATGATGGTCTCCCGCACGCCGCAGACGGCGCTGGACTATGTGGAGCGGAATTTCTTCGGCACACGCGAGACGTGGGAGGGAGAGACCGACTCCATCCGCGTGTTCGAGTGCGCCGACGCCTACGCCGAGGCCGAGCGCGCCGCGGCGGAGATCCTGCGCCTGGTGCGCGAGGAGGGCTGGCGCTTCCGCGATATCACCGTCGCCGCGCGGGAGCTGAGCGCCTATGAGGCCGTGGTGGAGACGGTGTTCGCGCGCTACGGCGTGCCGCTCTACCGCGCGCGGCGCAGCGATATCCTGCAGCAGAGCGTCACGACGCTGGTGCTGAGCGCGCTGGACGCGGTCACGGGCGGGTTCGAGTACGACGACATGTTCCGGTTCCTGAAAACCGGCCTCGCCGGCGTTACCGCGGAGGAATGCGACGTGCTGGAAAACTACGTCCTCCGGTGGGATATCCGCGGAAAAATGTGGGTGAACGACGTGCCGTGGACGGCGCACCCAGACGGCTACGGCGCGTCATGGGACGAGGATGCACATGCGCGGCTCGACGCCGTCAACGAAGCGCGTGAGCGGCTGCGCATCCCGCTTTCAAGGCTTTATGACAGCGCGCACGGACGCGGCAGAGCGGATGATAAAGTGAAAGTTCTTTACAGATATTTGGAGGAGATCGACCTGCCGGAGACGCTGCGCGCGCAGACGGAGCAGCTCTTTGCGGCGGGGGAAACGCAGCGCGCGGAGGAGCTGTCGCAGCTCTGGACGATCCTCTGCGGCGTGCTGGATCAGTTTGTCTCCATCCTCGGCGAGACGGAGCTGGACGCGGAGGAGTTCCCGCGGCTGCTGCGGCTGGTGCTGACGCAGTACGGCGTCGGCACGATCCCCGCGGCGCTGGATCAGGTGAATTTCTCGGAGCTGACGCGCAACGACCGGCACACGGTGCGCGCGCTGTTCCTTTTGGGCGCGAACGACGGCGTGCTGCCCGCGACCGAGGGCCGCGGCGGCGTGCTGCGGGAGGAGGAGCGCCTTGCGCTGGAGGAGCGGGACATCCGCCTCGCGCCCCACGGCATGGCGTGGTTCCGGCTGGAGATCCAGAATCTCTACGCCGCGCTGGCGCAGCCCACGGAGCGGCTGTACGTGTCCTACGATCTCTTTGACGGCGCGGGCGCGGAGCAGCGGCCCTCTTTTGTGGTGGGGCGGCTGCAGGCGCTTTGCCCCGCGGCGGAGACGGAGCGGGACGATCCGGCGCATGCCTATCGCCTCGCCTCGGCTGCCGGCGCGCTGGAGTACGCCTCGGAGCACATCGACGGCGCGGCGTGGCGCCTGCTGGAGACGATAGACGGCATGCGTCCGCGGCTGGACGCCATGCGCCGCGCGTCGCAGCTCACCCGCGGGCGGCTGTCGGGCGAGGCGGTGCGCGCGCTCTACGGCGAGAGCGTGACGCTCTCCGCCTCGCGCATGGACCGCGCGAGAGCGTGCCACTTCGCCTACTTCATGCAGTACGGCCTGCGGGCCAAGGAGCGCGGGAGCGCGGGCTTTGACGCGCCGCAGCGCGGCACCTTCCTCCACGACGTGATGGAGCATACGCTCCGCGCCGCGGAGCGCGAGGGCGGCATCCAGACGCTTTCCAAGGAGGCGCTGCACCGTCTGACGCGGGAGGCGGTGGAGGACTATATCGCGCGCGAGCTGCCGGACCTTGCGGAGAAGACGGCGCGGTTCCGCTATCTTTTCCGGAGACTGTGCGAGTCCACGTACCGCATCATGGACGAGGTGGCGGACGAGCTGCGCTCGTCGGACTTCGTGCCGCTGGCGTTCGAGCTGAGATTCGGCGCGGACGGCGACCTGCCCGCCGTCACCATCCGTGAGGAGGGACGAACGGTGCGCGTCGTCGGCGCGGCGGACCGCGTGGACGGCTGGCTGACGGACGGGAAGCTGTACCTGCGCGTGGTGGACTACAAAACCGGAAAAAAGAGCATGGACCTCGCGGAGCTGCGCTACGGGCTCGGCGTGCAGATGCTGCTGTATCTCTTTACGCTCGCGCGGGAGGGCCGCGACTTCTTCGGCGCAGAGGAGATCGTGCCGGCGGGCGTGCTCTACACCCCGGCGCGGGACGAGCTGCTCGCCGCGCCGCGGAACATCGACGACGCGGCGCTTGCGAAGAAGGCGAAGGCGGCGCTGCGCCGCAGCGGCATGGTGCTGAACGACCCCGCCGTGCTCCGCGCCATGGAGCACGAGGCGCTGAGCGAGCCGCTGCGCCTGCCGGTCTCCGTCAAGACCGACAAGGACGGGCAGGTGCGCCTCGGCGGAAGCCTTGCCACCGCCGAGCAGCTGGGCAAGCTCTCCCGATATGTGGACAAGCTCCTGCGGGATATCGCGCGCGAGACGGAGCAGGGCAACATCGACGCCGACCCCTTTGCGCGTACGCCGCAGGACGTCAGCTGCGCGTGGTGCCCCTACGTCCGCGCCTGTCACTTTGAGCCGGGGCGCGGCACGGACCGCATCGAGTATCTGCAAAAAACGGACGCGGACGCGTTCTGGGGCTTCATTGACGAGACCGTGGACGGAAAGGGGGCGGCGACCGATGGCTGATCTGCTGACTCCCGAGCAGCGCGCGGCGGTGGACGACCGCGGGCGCAGCCTGCTGGTCTCCGCAGCGGCCGGCAGCGGCAAGACCCGCGTGCTGGTGGAGCGCCTGTTCTCCTACGTGGAGCGCGAGGGCGCGCAGCTGGACGATTTCCTCATCATCACCTACACCCGCGCCGCGGCGGCGGAGCTGCGGGGAAAGATCGCCAAGGCGCTTTCCGAGCGCCTGCGCGACGAGCCGGAGAGCGAGCATTTGCAGCGGCAGATGCTGCGGCTCTACCGCGCGGACATCAAGACCGTGGACGCGTTCTGCACCGACCTGCTGCGGGAGAACTGCCACCTGCTGGGCGAGGACGCGCAGGGCCGCGCGCTGCGCGCGGATTTTCGCGTGCTGGACGAATCCGACGCCGACGCGCTGCGCGAGCGCGTGCTTGCGCGGGTGCTCGACCGGTTCTACGAGGGGCTCGTCCCCGGCGACGGCGGCACGCTGCTGGCGGACACGCTGGGCGCGGGACGGGACGACGCGGCGCTCGCCGCGCTGGTGCTGGAGCTGCACCGCAAGGTGCAGGCCCAGCCGTGGCCCGAGCGCTGGCTCGAGGAGCAGGAGCGGCGCTGGACGGACGTGCCGGAGCGCATCGACGATACGCCTTACGCGGCGCTGCTGCTCTCGCCCCTGCGGGGCAAGGCGCTGCACTGGGCAAGCCTTCTGGAGCAAGGCGCGGCGGAGGCGAAGGGCTGCGACGCGCTGTCGAACGCCTATGCGCCCGGATTTCTGGAGGCGGCGGCGTCGCTGCGCGCCTTTGCCGACGCGTGTCTGCGCGGCTGGGACGACGCGAGAGGCTGCGCCGTAGAGTTTCCGAAGCTCAAGCCCGCCCGAAAGGTCGAGGACGAGGCGCTCAAGGCGCGCCTGCAGCGGCTCTGGAAGAGCGGCAAGGAGGCGGTGAAAAAGTTCGACGAGGCGTTCGCCGCCTCCGCGTCGGAGGCGGCGGACGACCTGCGCGCAATGGCGCCGGCGATGCTGGCGCTGCTGCGGCTCACGGAGGAGTTCACCCGCGCGTATCAGGCGGAAAAGCGCCGCCGCAACGCCGCGGACTTCTCCGACCAGGAGCACGAGGCCATCCGCCTGCTCGTGGGCGACGACGGCGCGCCCACCGAGCTCGCGCGCACGGTGTCGCTGCGCTATCGGGAGATCATGGTGGACGAGTTCCAGGACACCAACGAGGTGCAGAACCGCATCTTCGAGGCGATCTCCCGCGAGGGGAAAAACCTCTTTACCGTCGGCGACGTCAAGCAGAGCATCTACCGCTTCCGCCTCGCCGATCCGACCATCTTCCTCTCGCGCTACCGCGCGTGGCCCCGCGCTACCGAGGCCGCGGAGGGCGAGAGCGCGAAGCTGCTGCTCTCACGCAACTTCCGCTCCCGCCGCGAGGTGCTGGACGCGGCGAATTTCATCTTCTCCAACGTCCTCTCCGAACAGATGGGGGAGCTGGACTACGGCGCGGACGAGGCGCTGTATCCCGGCGCGGCCTACGGCGAGCGGACGGGCTGCGAGACGGAGTTCCACCTCCTGAGCCTTTCCCGGCAGACCGGCGAGGAGCGCGTCAGCGGCGCGGAGGCCGAGGCCCGCTTTGTCGCCCGCTATATCCGCGAGCTGCTCTCCGGCGGCTTCTGCGTCACCGACGAGCAGACCCATGCGCTGCGAAGCGCGCGGGAGGAGGACGTGGTCATCCTCATGCGCTCGCCCCGCGCGCGCATCCCGGCTCTCCGCCGCGCCTTGGAGGCGCAGGGACTGCGCGTTTCCGCGGAGTCGGAGGGGGACTGGCTCGATACGACGGAGATCTCCGCCGTGCGCGCCATGCTGGAGATCATCGACAACCCGCGTCAGGACGTGCCGCTGATCGCGGCGCTGCGCTCGCCGCTGTTCGGCTTCTCCGCGGACCGGCTGGCGCTGCTGCGCGGGCAGTACCGGAGCGGCGACTTTTACGACGCGCTGTGCGCCGACGGCGGCGCGGACACGGCGGAGTTCCTGCAAACGCTGCGCGCATTGCGCGACGCCGCGCAGACCATGAGCGTGCGGCGGCTGCTGGCGCTGCTCTACGAGCGCTGCAGCGTGCTCGGCGTTTTCGGCGCGACGGCGGGGGGCGCGGAGCGCAGGGAAAACCTGCTCTCGTTCCTCGCCTTTGCCGAGCGCTTCGAGGAGGGGGGATACCGCGGGCTTTTCGCCTTCGTTTCTCACCTGCGGGAGCTTTCGGAGAGCGGCTCGCTCTCCGCGCCCGCGCGCTCCGGCAGCGCGCAGGGCGTGCGCATCATGAGCATCCACACATCCAAGGGTTTGGAGTTTCCCGTCGTCATCCTTGCCGACCTTGCCAAGCCCTTCAACAATATGGATTTCCGCGAGTCCGTACTGGTGCACCCCAAGCACGGGCTGGGGCCGGTCTGCGTGGACACGACGCGGCGCATCCGCTATCCGAGCGCGGCGCGCCTTGCGCTGGAGCGCACCCTTCGCCGCGAGGCCAAGGCCGAGGAGCTGCGGCTGCTTTACGTCGCGATGACCCGCGCGAAGGAAAAGCTGGTGCTGGTGGAGACCGCCGCGCACGCGGCGACGCGCGTCTCCGGCCTTCTGGCCGTGGCGTCCTGCCCCGCGCTGCCGGAGGCGGTGGACGAGGGCAAGTGCCTCGGCGACTGGGTGCTGCTGCCGCTGCTGTGCCGCCCCGAGGCCGCGCCGCTGCGGCAGCTTGCGGATTTTGACGCGCCGCAGCGGATCGTCCCCGGCGACGCGCCGTGGCGCGTGGCGCTCCATGAGGAGCTGCCGGAGGAGGGGAAGGCCGCCGCATCGGCGGCGCAGGACGCCGAGCCGTGCGGCGAGCTGCCGCTCGACGCATCGGCGCTTCGCTGGCGCTATCCCTACGCGGGCGCGACGGCGCTGCCCGCCAAGCTGACCGCGACCCAGCTCAAGGGCCGTGCCGCCGACGCCGAGATCGCGGAGAACGCCGCGCTCCCGCCGCGGCTGCGGAGCCTTGCGACGCCGCGCTTCCTCGCGCCCGAGCACAAGCTCACGGGCGCGGAGCGCGGCACGGCGGTGCACCTCGCGATGGAGCACATCGACTTCTCGCTGCCGTCCGACGTTTCCGCCGTCCGCGCTCAGATCGACGGACTGCGGGAGCGGCGGCTCATGACGCCGGAGCAGGCGGAGGCCGTGGACGCCGACGTGATCGCGCGGTTTTTGCAAAGCGATCTGGCCGAGCGCATCCGCGCGAGCCGAAGCGTCCGGCGGGAGTACCGCTTTTCGCTGCTGCGTCCCGCGCGCGACTACGAGCCGGGCGCGGCGGAGGACGACGCCGTGCTGCTGCAGGGCGTGGTGGACTGCTTTTTCGAGGAGGACGGGGAACTGGTGGTCGTGGACTTTAAGACCGACCGCGTCACCTCGGCGGAGACGGCGGCGCGCGCCGAATATTACCGCGCCCAGCTGGAGGCATACGCCGCGGCGCTGGAGCGCATCATGGAAAAGCCGGTGCGGGAAAAGCTGCTGTACTTCTTCGCCGCGGGCGAATGTGTGAAGCTTTGAGAGGGGGACGGATATGGACCTGACGCTTGCTCCCGGCGCGCGCCGCGGCGTCGTGACCGCGCCGCCGTCCAAGTCCCGCGCCCAGCGGCTGCTGCTCTGCGCGGCGCTTGGGACGGAGCCGACGAGCGTTGAAAACGCCGGCGACGCGCGAGACGTGCTGGCGATGCGGGACTGCCTCTGCGCGCTCGGCGCGGTCATGGAGCGCACGGAGCGCGGCGCCCTCCGCGTGACGCCGCTTTCGGGGAGACCGGCTGGGGAGCGCGCCCTCTGCTGCGGCGAGAGCGCCGCGGTGCTGCGCTTTCTGCTGCCCCTCTGCGGCGCGCTGGGCGTTTCGGCGACGTTTCATCGGGAGGGGCGGCTGCCGAGCCGCCCGCTCGCCCCGCTGGACGCGCTGCTCACCGCCCACGGCATGAAAATATGCGAAAACAAAGAGCAGCTTTCCTGTGAAGGAGAACTCCTTGCGGGCAATTATACCATCAGCGGCGGCGTGTCGTCGCAATTCGTCTCCGGCCTGCTGTTTGCCCTGCCGCTGCTGCGCGGCGAGAGCACACTGACGGTGGAGGGCGCGCTCGTCTCCGCACCCTATGTGGCTTTGAGCGAGCAGGCGCTGCAGCGCGCGCAGATCCGGTTTACAAAAGAGGGAAATCGGTATACGATCCCGGGTGGACAGCGTTTTGCGCCGCCGGAGACGCAGCGCGTCGAGGGCGACTGGTCGGGTGCGGCGGCGTTCCTCTGCATGGGCGCGCTGTCGGCGCGCGGCGTCACGGTTGAGGGCCTGGACCCCGACTCCGTGCAGGGCGACCGCGCGATCCTCGCGCTTCTGCGCCGCTTCGGCGCGGCGGCGGAGACCTCGCACGACGCGGTCACGGTGCGGCGGGGCGCGCTGCGCGGGATCGATTGGGACGCGTCGCAGACGCCCGACCTCGTGCCGGTCGTCGCCGCGCTCGCCGCGCTTGCCGAAGGGGAGACGCACATCACCGGCGCGGCGCGGCTGCGGGACAAGGAATCCGACCGTCTGCGCTCCGCAGCGGCGCTGCTGCGCGCGCTGGGCGCGGACGTTTCGGAGACGGCGGAGGGACTTGTCATCCGCGGCAGGCGCGCGCTTGCGGGCGGCACGGCCGACGCGGCGAACGACCACCGCGCCGCCATGGCGGCGGCGGTGGCGGCCTGCGGCTGCGAAAACCCCGTCGCGCTCCGCGGCGCGGAATGTGTGGGGAAATCGTACCCGCGGTTTTGGGAGGATGTTTCATGGCTTTGTATGTGATCGGCGATCTGCACCTCTCGCTCTCGGGCGAGAAGCCGATGGACGTGTTCGGCGAAAAGTGGGCCAACCACGTCGAGCGCACGCGGGAGGCGTTCTCGCGGCTCCGTGACGACGACGTGACCGTGCTGGCGGGGGATACGTCCTGGGGCATGACGCTGGACGGCGCGCTGCCGGACTTTGCGTTTCTCGATGCGCTGCCGGGGAAAAAGCTGCTGCTCAAGGGCAACCACGATTACTGGTGGGGCACGGCGTCGAAGATGAAGAAATACTTCGCGGACCACGGCTTCACCACGCTCGACATCCTGCACAACAACTGCTTTTTCTACGGAGACTACGCCCTTTGCGGCACGCGCGGCTGGTTTTACGAGGAGGACGCGGCTGGGACGCACACGGGCAAGATGCTCGCGCGCGAGGCGCTGCGCCTCGAAGCCTCCTTTCAGGCTTCGGAGGGGCGGCCCATCCTGTGCTTTTTGCACTATCCGCCCATCTACCACGGCTACCAGTGTCCGGAGCTGCTCGAGTTCATCGACCGGTACCATGCCGAGCGCTGCTATTACGGCCACCTGCACGGCGCGACGCACAAGCGCGCCTTCGAGGGAAAGCGCGCGTTTACCGACTATTCGCTCATCTCGGCGGACTATCTGGGCTTCGTACCGAAAAAAATCCTGGATTAAATTAAAAATAAGGGTGGTAATTTCCGCGCGGCTATGTTAAAATACGGTTTTGCTATGGGCAACTTTTGAATTGTTCAAACGGAGGAAAAAGAAAACATGACTGTCAAAAACGTTGAAAAGCTGGACAAGAGCAGAGTCGCTGTTGAAGTCGAGGTCGGCGCGGAGGAGTTTGAGGCCGCCGTCGCCAAGGCTTACGCCAAGAGCCGCAGCAAGCTGCGCGTGCCCGGTTTCCGCCCCGGCAAGGCCCCGCGCAAGATGATCGAAAAGCTCTACGGCGCCGACGTGTTCTACAGCGACGCGGTGGACGAGGCCGTGCCCGAGGCATATACGCAGGCCATCGAGAGCGAGAAGCTCGAGCCGATCGGCTATCCCGCGCTGGAGCTGGTGGGCGATATCACCAAGGACGGTTTCGCCTTTAAGGCGACGTTCGCCGTCTATCCCGAGGTCAAGCTCGGCAAGTACAAGGGCGTCAGCGCGCCGAAGGACGAGGTCAAGGTCACGGCGGACGACGTCAAGGAGCGCCTGAACGAGATGGCGGAGCGCAACGCGCGTCTCGTCTCCGTGGACCGCAAGGCCAAGAAGGGCGATACCGCCGTCATCGACTTCGAGGGCTTCCTCGACGGCAAACCCTTCGAGGGCGGCAAGGCTACGGGCCATGAGCTGGAGCTCGGCTCCGGCAGCTTCGTCCCCGGCTTTGAGGAGCAGGTCATCGGCATGAAGGCCGGCGACGAGAAGGACGTCGACATCACCTTCCCCGAGGACTATACCCCCGATCTCGCCGGCAAGGCCGTCGTGTTCAAGGTCAAGTGCAATGAGGTCAAGTTCAAGGAGCTGCCCGAGCTGGACGATGAGTTCGCCAAGGACGTCTCCGAGTTCGACACCATTGCCGAGCTCAAGGACGACCTCAAGAAGAAGATCGGGGAGGAGCGTCAGAAGGCCGTGGACGTGGCCTTTGAGAATGCGCTGCTCGAGCAGGTCGCCGAGGGCGTTGAGGCCGACATCCCCGACGTCATGATCGAGGATCAGTGCCGCCGCTTTCTGGAGGAGTTCAAGTCCCGCATCATGGCGCAGGGCATTCCCTATGACCAGTACGTCAAGATGACCGGCATGGACGAGAAGAAGTTCATGGAGGACGGCCGCGAGCCCGCGATCAAGCAGGTGCGCATGGACCTCGCCATTGCCGAGATCATCAAGCAGGAGAAGCTGGAGGCCACCGACGAGGACGTCGAGGCCGAGTACAAGAAGCTCTCCGAGCTCTACGGCATGGACGTGGAGAACGTCAAGAAGTACTTAGACGAAGACAGCGTGCGCACGCAGGTGCTCAACACCAAGGCCGTGGCCGTGGTCGTGGACAACGCCAAGGCGACGAAGCCCGCCGCGAAGAAGGCCGCCAAGAAGGACGACGCCGCCGAGGACAAGGCCGAGAAGAAGCCCGCCGCGAAGAAGCCTGCCAAGAAGGCCGAGGACAGGGGCGAAGAGAAGGCCGAGAAGAAGCCGGCTGCAAAAAAGTCGAGCAAGAAGGCTGAATAAGCCGCAAGACGGCTATAATAATGTCTACTGAATAAACCGCAAAGCGGTTTATTCGCAGGGCGAAGCCCTGCGATTCGTCAAATCCGCAGGATTATGACGAATTCAGCCATTGCTGCAATGCGTTTGTCAGGAAAAGCAATGAATTGCTTTTCCTGAAGTGCAAGGTTTTGAAAGCATACGCTTTTAAATCCTTGCACCTGAACAAATCCTGGCGCCCTTGAACGCTTTGCTTTTCAAGAGCTTTGGATTTGTTCATCACGCATTATAATAGAGCGAACAACCACAAAGGGGCTTTGTGGTTGTTCGCGTACATGGCAGAAATTTGAACGAAGTGTGAACACCACACCGAAGGAGGCACATTCATGAGTTTGGTTCCGTATGTTGTGGAGCAGACGAACCGCGGCGAGCGGTCGTACGATATCTTTTCCCGCCTGCTGGAGGATCGCATCATCTTCCTCGGCGAGGAGGTCAACGCCACCACGGCGAGCCTCGTCGTCGCGCAGATGCTCTTCCTCGAGGCGAAGGACCCCGACAAGGACATCCAGTTCTATATCAATTCCCCCGGCGGCAGCGTGACCGACGGCTTTGCCATCTACGACACGATGCAGTATATCAAGTGCGACGTATCCACCATCTGCGTCGGCATGGCGGCGAGCATGGGCGCGTTCCTGCTCTCCGCGGGCACGAAGGGCAAGCGCATTGCGCTGCCGAACTCCGAGATCATGATCCACCAGCCGCTCGGCGGCTATCAGGGTCAGGCCACGGACATCGAGATCCACGCCAAGCGCATGCTCGAGCTCAAGGAGAAGCTGACGCGCATCATGGCGGACAACTGCGGCAAGGACTACGAGGTCGTGCGCGCGGACTGCGAGCGCGACAACTTTATGACCGCCGAGCAGGCGAAGGAATACGGCCTCATCGACAAGGTCATCTATAAACGGTAAAAAGGCAGGGTTTGACCCATGAGCGATTCAAACAAAAGGGCGCTGCGCTGCTCGTTCTGCGGCAAGCAGGAGCGGGAGGTTCACCGTATGATCCAGGGCCCCGGCGGGGTCCGCATCTGCGACGAGTGTGTGAACCTCTGCCGCGACATCCTGCAGGACGGCTACAACATGCAGGCCGAAAAGCCCGCGGATATGCAGGAGCTGCCGACGCCGCGCGAGATCCACGACGTGCTCGACCAGTATATCATCGGGCAGGAGGCGGCGAAGGTCGCGCTGTCCGTTTCGGTGTACAATCATTATAAACGCATCTTCTTCGGCGGCGGCGACGACGTGGAGCTTCAGAAGAGCAACATCCTCATGCTGGGCCCCACCGGCTCCGGCAAGACGCTCTTTGCCCAGACGCTTGCGCGCATCCTCAAGGTGCCGTTCGCCATTGCCGACGCCACGACGCTGACCGAGGCCGGCTACGTCGGCGACGACGTGGAGAACATCCTCCTGCGTCTGCTGCAGGCGGCGGACTACGACGTGGAGCTGGCCGAGCGCGGCATCATCTACGTCGACGAGATCGACAAGATCGCCCGCAAGAGCGAGAACACCTCCATCACCCGCGACGTCTCCGGCGAGGGCGTGCAGCAGGCGCTGCTCAAGATCGTCGAGGGCACGGTTGCGAACGTCCCGCCGCAGGGCGGGCGCAAGCATCCGCATCAGGAGTTCATCCAGATCGACACCCGCAACATCCTCTTCATCTGCGGCGGCGCGTTCGACGGCATCGACAAGATCATCGAGAACCGCCTCGACCGCAAGAGCATGGGCTTTGAAGCGGTGGTGGAGTCGAAGAAGGAGAAGGACGGCAGCAAGATCCTGCGCGAGGTGCAGCCGCACGACGTGCTGAAGTTCGGCCTCATTCCCGAGCTGGTGGGACGGCTTCCGGTCATCACCGCGCTCGACGCGCTGACGCGGGAAGACCTCGTGCGCATCCTCACCGAGCCGAAAAACGCTCTGGTCAAGCAGTACCAGAAGCTCTTTTCCTACGACAACGCCCGGCTCGAGTTCGAGCCGGAGGCGCTGGAGACCGTCGCCGACAAGGCCATCGCGCGCAACATCGGCGCGCGCGGTCTGCGCGCCGTGATGGAGTCGGTGCTCATGCCCGTGATGTACGATCTGCCCTCCGACCGCACCATTGAGCGCGTCACGGTGACGAAGGCATGCGTCGACGGCACGGAGCAGCCGCAGCTCGCGCACCGCAGCGGCGAGGACGCCGCCGGAGAGCAGGAAGCGAAGACGCATACCATCGGCTCGCCGGAGTTCGACTCCGCGTCCTGAAAATTGCCGTTTCGCCCCGCCGCCGACAGCGCGCCGCGCGCCGGCGGCCGCGAATAGGGCTGAACCAAAACCATGATTGGCTCAAATCATGGTTTTGGTTATTTTTCCTCTTGCAATGTTAGGAGGCTCTGTGATGGAACCTGTTACAAAAAATATACCCACCCTCGCGCTGCGGGGACTTACGGTCTTTCCGCGCATGACCACCAGCTTCGACCTCGAGCGGCTCATCTCCATGCGCGCGCTGGAGCGCGCCATGGAGGGGGACAGGGAACTGTTCCTCGTCACCCAGCGCGACGTCGGGGCCGAGATACCGTCACAGGACGACCTCTATGAGATCGGCACGGTGGCGCGCGTCTCGCAGGTGCTGCGCGTCAGCGACCGCGTCATCCGCGTGATCGTCGAGGGAAAGAGCCGCGCGCGGCTTCGCCGTCTGTGGCAGAGGGACCCGTTCCTGCAATCGCAGGTGGAGCTGATCCCCGCGCCGGAAAACGTGCGCGCGGGCGCGCGCACCGAGGCGCTGCTGCGCCAGACCTACGCGAACTTCGGCGAGTATGTCGAGCTGACGCAGAATCTGACGGCGGAGATCCTCGCCGTCGCCTTCGGCGCCACCGATCCCGGCTATCTCGCGGACTTTATCGCGCAGCATGTCAACATGCGCTTTCAGGATAAGCAGACCATTCTGGAGGAACTGCGCCCGCTGCCGCGTCTGCGCCGCATGAACGAGATGCTCCGTCGGGAGACGGAGGTCATCTCGCTGGAGCAGGAGATCGAAAGCAAGGTGCGTTCCCGCGTGGGACGCATCCAGCGCGATTTCGTGCTGCGCGAGCAGATCAAGGTGCTGCAAAACGAGCTCGGCGACGGGGAAAACGCCGACGAGGAGCTGGACGAGTACCGCGAGCGCATCGTGGCGCTGGCGCTGCCGGAGGAGTCGGAGAAGAAGCTCCTCAAGGACGTGGAGCGCCTGTCCAAGCAGTCGTTCTCCAGCAGCGAGGCGTCGGTGCTGCGCACCTATCTCGACACCGTGCTGGACCTGCCGTGGAACACGCGCACCCATGAGCGCGCCAACGTCGCCGCGGCGCGAAAGATCCTCGACCGCGACCATTTCGGTATGGAAAAGGTCAAAGAGCGCATTCTGGAATTCATCGCCGTGCGCGCCCTCAAGGAGGACGCGAAGGGGCAGGTGCTCTGTCTGGTCGGGCCTCCCGGCGTCGGCAAAACGTCCGTCGCGCTGTCGGTGGCCAAGGCCATGAACCGCAAGGTCGCCCGGCTGAGCCTCGGCGGCGTGCGGGACGAGGCGGATATCCGCGGCCACCGCAAGACCTACGTGGGCGCGATGCCCGGGCGCATCGTCGAGGCCATCGGACGCAGCGGCTCGATGAACCCGCTGCTCGTGCTCGACGAGGTCGACAAGCTGGGCAGCGACCATCGGGGCGATCCCGCCTCTGCGCTGCTGGAGGTGCTGGACACGGAGCAGAACGCCGCGTTCCGCGACCACTACATAGAGATCCCCGTCGACCTCTCCGACGTCATGTTCATTATGACCGCCAACACCACCGAGACCATCCCGCGCCCGCTGCTCGATCGCATGGAGGTCATCGAGCTGCCCAGCTATACCGACGAGGAGAAGGTGCAGATCGCGCTGCGCCACCTGCTGCCCAAGCAAAAGGAGGCCCACGGCGTCCCGAAGGCGGCGCTGCGCGTCGGGGAGGACGCGCTGCGAAGCATCATTACGCGCTACACCCGCGAGAGCGGCGTGCGTACGCTGGAGCGGCAGCTTGCCAAGCTCTGCCGCAAGGCGGCAATGCGCATCCATACAGATGATGTAAAGCGAATTACCGTTACAGAAGAAAACCTTGCTGATTTTCTCGGCGTGCCGCGTTACAGCGAGGAGAAAGCGGAAAAACGCGACCTGGTCGGCGTGGTGAACGGCCTTGCCTGGACGCAGGTGGGCGGCACGCTGCTGCCGGTCGAAGTAAACGTCATGGAGGGCAGCGGTAAACTGGAGCTGACGGGCAACCTCGGCGACGTGATGCAGGAGAGCTGCAAGGCGGCGTTTTCGTGCCTGCGCTCGCGCGCCGCGGAGCTGGGGATCGAGCCGGAGTTCTATAAGACGAAGGACGTCCACGTGCATTTTCCGGAAGGCGCCGTGCCGAAGGACGGCCCGTCCGCGGGCGTGACGATCACGACGGCGCTGCTCTCGGCGCTGACGAACCGTCCCGTGCGCCACGACGTTGCCATGACGGGCGAGGTGACGCTTCGCGGACGCGTGATGCCCATCGGTGGCCTGCGCGAGAAGACGATGGCGGCGCTGCGCGCCGGCGTGCGCACGGTGATCCTGCCCAAGGAGAACGAAAAGGATCTGGATGAGATCGACCCCGCGGTGCGTGAGAAGCTTCGCTTTGTGACGGCGGAGACCATGGACGCGGTGTTCGCGGAAGCGCTGGTGCTGCCGGAGACGGCGGTGGGCGCGGGCTTCAACGATTTCCTTGAGCCGGCGGAAAAGCTGCCGCTGACGGGCGCGCTGCGGGTCTGAGAACAGGAGAAGAAAGCCCATGGCGATCAATTTCAACAAGGCCGAGTTCGTGCTCTCCGCCGCCGCGCCGAGTCAGTTCATCCGCGACGGTCGGAAGCAGCTGGCGTTCGCGGGGCGCTCCAACGTGGGCAAATCCTCGGTCATCAACCGGCTGCTGAACCGCAGGAATCTGGCGCACGTCGGCTCCTCGCCGGGAAAGACCACGCAGATCAACTACTTTCTGATCGACAACAAGCTGTACCTCGTCGACCTGCCCGGCTACGGCTATGCCAAGGTATCCAAGGCCGAGCGCGACCGCTGGGGCAAGCTGATGGAGAACTACTTTCAGTCTGCGGGACTGATCAGCCTCGGCGTGCTGATCGTGGACGCGCGGCACAAGCCCACGGCGGATGACGTGACCATGCGGGAGTTTTTCCGCAGCAGCGGCTGCCCGATGATCGTCGCGGCCAACAAGCTGGATAAGCTCAAGAAAAGCGAGATCGAGCCGAACCTCGCGCTGATCCGCGAGACGCTCGACCTCGGCGAGAGCGACGCGCTGGTGCCGTTTTCCGCGGAGAAGGGCGACGGCAAGGAGCAGCTTTTGGGACTGCTGCGCTCGTTTTGCGAGGGCTAGCGTATGATCGGACAGATACGCAAGCGCGTGCTGGTCTCGGCAATCCTCTATCTGGCGGCGACGGTGCTGTTTTGCGCGTTCCTGCTGCTGGAGGGAGCGCGTCCGTGGCTGCTGCTCGTCGCGCTGCCGGCGCTGCTGCTGTCGGCGCGGAACTTTGTGATTTACGGAAAAATGAAATCCATTGAGAAAGAAAGCGAGGAAAAGGAGCATGGCGGCGAAATATCATCGCATCCTGCTGAAGATCAGCGGGGAAGCGCTCGCGGGGGACAAGGGGACCGGCTATGACTTTAAGGTCATGGGCGCGGTCTGCGACACGATCCGCAAGTGCGTGGAGCAGGGCGTACAGGTCGGCGTCGTGATCGGCGGCGGCAACTTCTGGCGCGGCGTCAAGAACGGCGAAGGCTACATCGAGCGCACGCGCGCCGACCGCATGGGCATGCTGGCGACGGTGATGAACTGTCTCGCGCTGTGCGACGTGCTGGAGCAAAAGGGCGTTCCCGCCCGGGTGATGACGGCGCTGGAGATGCCCGCCATGGGCGAGTTGTACACGCACGAGCGCGCCATGAAGCACCTGCAAAGCGGCAAGGTCGTGCTCTTCGGCGGCGGCACGGGCCACCCGTTCTTCTCCACCGACACCGGCACGGTGCTGCGCGCCGCGGAGATCGGGGCGGACGTCATCCTGCTGGCCAAGAACGTGGACGGCGTCTACAGCGCCGACCCGCTCAAGGACCCGAACGCCGTCAAGTACGACGAGATCAGCTACGGCGAGGTGCTGGCAAAGAAGCTGGGCGTGATGGATCTGACGGCCACCAGCCTTGCCATGGACAACCACATTCCGGTCTACGTCTTTGCGCTGCGCGATCCGGAGAACATCCTGCGCGTCGTCGCGGGGGAGAACGTGGGCACGCTCGTACACTGAGTAAAAAAATTCGGCGGATACGCTTGCATTGTTTTGCGCGCCGTATTATGATACTGTAAACGAAAAAAAGGACTTACGATCGTATCAAACCAGAGAAACCATAAGGCAAAGGGAGGAATTCTACCATGAGCAACAGTGGTGAGGCCGTCCGGAAGATTTTGCAGTTCCGGCAGGAGACGACAAGCTCGCCGATCCGGTACGCGATCTCGGCGATGGGCATCAGCGACGAGGTGATCGGAACGGCCGACGCCGCCGACGCGAACCGCCCGAAGCTGACAATGGACGGGAAGACCCTGCAGCTGGATCTGACCGCCGCCGGCGACGGCGCGCAGGAGACCGCGCAGATCCTGGACGCTGACGGCGCCGCCATCGGCAACATTATCCCCTGGACGCGCATGTCGAAGAGCATCCTTGCCCGCAGCGAGGACTACGACTACCGCGTGCTGACGGTAGACGGCGAGGTGCGGCTGTTCATCTATGAGGTGGGCTTCGGCGAGAACGGCCACTTCTGGTGCGTTTATGAGGACGACGATGCGCTGGTCGCCATGATCCAGAAGGCAAGCGTGACGAAGGACTCCAAGGACGTGTATGAGCTGTACTTCGAGCGCGAGGAGCTGGCGGTCTGGACGTCGCTGCTGGCGCTGTACATTGACGCGACGGCCTATGCGCGCGTGAACGAGAACGGCTTCAACCGCGAAAACCTCGTCACCACGGCCAAAGCGCTGCTGCGCAAGTACGATGCGAACTTCATTCAGCGCGTCCGCTCCCAGCTGGACGAGTTCCGCGGCAACAAGCCCGCCTATTGATCGAAACCGGAAACAAAAAATCACCCGCTTTCGGCGGGTGATTTTTGTTGTATTCAATCGAATAAGTACGGCACCTGAAAGATGTACACATAGCGGAAGCGGGCCAGTCGCCGCAGCAGGATGCGGGAGGTCTCGTTGTGCAGGTACTGCCGCATGGGGTTGGTCGTGACGAGGTTGGGGATCAGGATCGTCAGATGCTCGTGCCGCGTAAGCTTCATGTCCTCGGACTCGATGTGCCGGATCAGGATGTCCTCGGTGTTGCGGTACTCCGTGATCTCGTAGACGAAGGAGCAGTCCAGCTCCAGCTCCTCCAGCTGCTGCCGGATGGCAAGCGCCTGCTCCTCGCTGCTGCCGACGTAGTAGGCCTCGATCTCCGTAAAGCCGAAGTCCTTGGCGCAGTTGTAGGCCTTGATGAACGCGCGGTTCAGCGCGCGGGCGGGGATGATCGCCTTGCCGGCCCGGGTGGAGCTGAGCATCGCCCGCGCTTCGTCGAGGGTCGAGATGGTGAGGTCGCGGCGCACCCGATCGTAGTGCCGGTGAATGGAGAGCATCAGCTCGGAGAGCAGCGCGATGGACAGCAGCGTCACCCACGCGCCGGAAGCAAAGCGCGTCCAGACCAGAACGATCAGCGTGACGGAGGTGGCGGCAAGCGCCATGGCGTTGACCGCGCTGTGCCACAGCCAGTGCGTTCCGCGCTTCCGATACCAGTAGCGCAGCATGCCCAGCTGGTTGAGGAAGAACGAGATGAACACGCCGCTGGCAAAAAGCGGCAGCAGGTCGTGCTGGCTGGCGTTGAACGCCGCCACCAGTCCCGAGGAGGCAAGGAGCAGGAACAAGATGCCGTTGGTGTAGTTGAGGCGGCTGCCGCGATAGATCATGCGGCGGGGAAGATAGCGGTCCTCCGCCATCATCGCCATCAGATGCGGCAGATCCGCGAACGCCGTGTTCGCCGCGAGGGAGAGGATCACCACCGTCATCAGCTGCACGGCGTAGTACAGCACGTTTCCGTTTCCGAACACGGCGGCCGCCAGCTGGCTCATCACGGTATTCTGGTTGGTGGGCACGACGCGGTACAGGCTTGTCAGCGTGCTGATGCCGAGGAACACCGCGCCCACGAGGAGGCACATGACCGTCAGCACGCCCTTGGCGGTTTTCTCCGCGGGCTCACGGAAGTTCGCCACCCCGTTGGACACGGCCTCGATGCCCGCCAGCGCCGTACAGCCGGAGGCAAAGGCGTCGAGCGTGAGCTTCGTCAGCTCCCAGCGGCTCAGCTCGAACGGCATGGCGTCGGCGGGAACGGCGGCAATGCCGGACCAGCTCCGGATGCCGCGCACGATCATCACGAGCATCAGCAGCACAAAAAGATACGTCGGCACGCCCACGGCCACCGCCGCCGCGCGGGTCCCGCGCAGGTGGAGCCACGAGAGCAGCACGATCAGCAGCAGCGCCACCCAGACCTTATACGGCTCCGCCTCCGGGATCGCGGAGACCACCGCCGCCGCCGCCGCGCTGGCGCTGACCGCCACGATCAGCACATAGCCGATCACCAGCGACGCGCCCGCCACCACGCCGGGACGCACCCCCAGGTTGTCCATCGCCACCGTGTAGCCGCCGCCGCCCTGCGGGTAGGCGCTGATGGTCTGCCGGTAGCCCAGCACCAGTATGGCCAGCAGCGCGACCAGCGCGACGGTGATCCAGAGGAAGCGCCGGTACGCGGCAAGCCCCAGAAGCGGGATCAGCGCGATCAGGATCTCTTCGCCCGCGTAGGTGACGGTGGAGATCGTGTCGCTCGAGAAGACAGGGACGCCCCAGAACACGCTCAGCCGTTCGTTGGCAAGCTCGGAATCCTTCAGCGGCTTTCCGAAAAAGAAATTGCGGATCCGGTTTCTCACGCGCCGTCGCCCCTTCATTAAGATTTAATATTTTAATCAAGTGTATCAAGCATATCGATACTTGTCAAGATTTTGTTAAAGGGCACCTCTAAAAACCCAGATCTGCTGGCGCAGCGAGAAATTTTGCCGCAGATCGAGAGCGAAAATCGCAGGAATACTTTGTGTATTTCAAGGTTTTCGCAACGAAGATATGCGGCAAAAGAGCCGCTGTGACGGCGGGCAGGGGTTTTTAGAGGTGCCCTAAAGCCTTACGCAGCCTGCGGGTTTGACTTTCCGGACGCCGCCGTGTATGATGATGGCTGCTGAAACAAACACTGAGCGTGCAATGCGCAGCGAAGACAGAACGCGAACGGAGGAAACGGTCATGGACAATCGACCGCAGGGGAGAGAGCGGAACGTCAGAGGCCAGGGCGCCGACATCTATAAGCGCGGGAGCGGGCTGGGCGCCGGCCCCATCGGCACGGGACAGGCGGGCCGTCCCACGGGCGGCGGCAGCGGAGGCGGCGGAAAGCGCTCCGGCGGCGGCAGGAGCCCGCTGATGACCATTCTCATCGCGGCGATCCTCCTCTTCGGCGGAGGCGGCGTGGGTCTCGGCAGCCTGCTGGGCGGCTCGTCGGGCGAGACGGCCGCGCCGAGCCAGAGCTATGTGCAGAGCGTCAGCCCCTCGGCTTCGGGCGGCGCATCGGGCGCGCTTACCGGCGGCTTCGGCAATCTGCTTGCCGACAGCTTCAGCGGCGCGTCCGCCGCCGGCTGGACGGCGGGGAACAACACGGGGCGGCTCAACACCGCCGTCGCGTCCGCGGCGCGCGCCAAGCGCACGACGATCCTCGGCGGCGGGCGGGACACCGTGACGCTCATGGTCTACCTCTGCGGCACGGACCTCGAGTCCAAGTACGGCATGGGCACGGCGGACCTGCAGGAGATGGCGGCGGCGACGCTCTCCGATCGGATCAATCTCATCGTATGCACCGGCGGGTGCAAACTGTGGAAGAACAGCACGGTCTCGAACAGCGTCAACCAGATCTACAAGGTGGAGAGCGGCGGGCTCAGGCGGCTGGAGAGCAGCTGGGGCAGCAGCGCGATGACCGCGCCGGAGAATCTGGCGAAGTTTATCCGATACTGCGCGAAGAACTATCCCGCGAACCGCAACGAGCTGATCCTCTGGGATCACGGCGGCGGTTCGCTGAGCGGATACGGCTACGATGAAAAGAACGTGTCCGCCGGCTCGATGAGCCTTGCGGGCATCGACAGCGCGCTCAAGAGCGGCGGCGTGAGCTTCGACTTTGTCGGCTTTGACGCCTGCTTGATGGCGACGCTCGAAAACGCGCTGATGCTGGCGGATCACGCCGACTACCTCATCGCCTCGGAGGAGACGGAGCCGGGCGTCGGCTGGTACTACACCAACTGGCTCACGGAGCTGTCCAAAAACACCTCCATGCCCACGGTCGAGATCGGCAGATTGATCGCCGACGACTTTGTCAGCGTCTGCGCTCAGAAGTGCCGCGGGCAGGACACCACGCTCTCCGTGGTGGATCTCGCGGAGCTGGAGGCGACGGTGCCGGAGAGCTTCCGTAGCTTCGCCGCCGACACGCTGGAGCTGCAAAGCAGCGACTTCAAGGCGGTTTCCAACGCGCGCCGCGGCGCGCGGGAGTTCGCGGCGTCGAGCAGGATCGATCAGGTCGACCTCGTCCACCTCGCGAGCAATCTGGGCACGCAGGAGGGCAAGGCGCTCTCGGACGCGCTGCTGGGCGCGGTCAAGTACAACCGGACGTCGAACACCGTGTCCAACGCCTACGGACTTTCCATCTACTTCCCATACCAGAAGACCTCGAAGGTCGGCGCCGCGGCAAAGACCTACGACGCCATCGGCATGGACGACGAGTACACCCGCTGCATCCAGCAGTTTGCCAGTATGGGCGCGGCGGGGCAGGCGACCTCGGCAAGCGTTTCCGGCTATGCCGGCAGCCCGCTGAATTCGCTCCTGGGCGTCTCGTCGGGCGGCGGCGTCGCGGGCGGCGATCTGGTGTCGCAGATGCTCCTCGGCGTGCTCTCGAGCGGGCTGTACGGCCGCTCCCTCGACACGGAGCGCGCCGCGGCGTATCTGACGGAGAATCAGTTCGACGCCTCGCAGCTCGTCTGGGTCGGCTCGGATGAGCCGCGCTTGGTGCTGAGCGAGGAGCAGTGGAGTCTGGTCAACGACCTCAAGCTCAGCGTCTTCTACGACGACGGCGAGGGCTACATCGACCTCGGCCTCGACAGCGTCTTCGCCTTTACGGACGACGGCGCGCTGCGGGGCAGCTGCGACGGCGCGTGGCTCGCCGTCAACGGGCGACCCGTCCCGTATTACCACACCGCCACCACGCGGGATGACGGCGCCTTCACCATGACCGGCTACGTGCCCATCCTGCTCAACGGGGAGCGCGCCGAGCTGCTCATCACGTTCGAGGCGAACGACGGCTACGTCTCCGGCGTCCGCATGGTGTACGACGAGAGCGCGTCGGAGACGGTGGCGAAGGCCGCCTCCGAGCTGACCGTCGGCAACCGCATCGACTTTGTCTGCGACTACTACGGCTACGACGGCAGCTATCAGGACAGCTATCTGCTGGGGGAGACGTGGGTATACGACGGCGAGGCGGAAGTTTACGACGTTACCATTGACGCTTCGCGCGTCAACGCAGCCTATCGCTTTACCGACGTCTACGGACAGAACTACTGGACGCCGCTGATCCCGCAATAGATAGGAAAGCACCCGCGCATGTTCTTGGCGTGGGTGCTTTTTGCATGGCATGACGCTGCGGCGCAGGCTGCTCTTTTGAGGGGGCGGTTCAGATGTGTTCTTTGAAGTACTCGTAGGCCGCCTGATAGTCCTCCAGAAAGCTCTGGCACAGGTACTCCAGCGTGCTCTGGTCGACCTGCTCGCTGAGGTCGAGGTGCAGGTTCCGCGCAAAGACCACCGCGAGGTCGTGAGCGCGCTTTTCATTGTCGTTCATGGAAGTCTCTCCTTTGCTTTTTCTCTATTCTATCACTTTTGATACTCAAATTGCAAGCCGTAGAGATCCACGGTGTCGCCGTCGCGGATGCCGCGCTCCTCGAGCAGCGCGAACACGCCCGCCTCGCGCAGCGTCTTGTCGAAATACATGCGGCTTTCGTAGTCGGAGAAGTTGACGTTGGACATGAGCCGCTCGAGCCACTTGCCCGCGACGCACCACACGCCGTCCTCCACGACGATCTCCAGCGGCTCGTCCGCGTTAAGCTGCGGCGGACGCGGGACGTAGGTCGCCTCGAACACCGCGACCGGCGGCAGCTCCGCGAGCTTTTCCGCGATCTTCTTCACCAGCTCCCGCGTGCCGGTGTGGCTCGCGGCGGAGAGCGGGAAGATCGGCCAGCCCAGCGGCTCCACATGCGCGCGGAGCGCGTCGAGCAGCGAGTCGTCGGTCATGATGTCCGTCTTGTTCGCCACCACGATCTGCGGGCGCGACGCCAGCTCCGGCGACCACCGGGCAAGCTCCGCGTTGATGGCGTCGAAGTCCTCGACGGGGTCGCGGCCCTCGCTGCCCGAGACGTCCACCACGTGCACCAGCAGGCGGCAGCGGTCGACGTGGCGCAGGAAATCGTGGCCGAGGCCCGCGCCCTTGCTGGCGCCCTCGATGATGCCGGGGATGTCCGCCATGACGAAGCTGGTCTCCTCGTTCACATACACCACGCCGAGGTTGGGGAAGAGGGTGGTAAAGTGGTAGTTGGCGATCTTCGGCTGCGCCTTGGAGACCACGGAGAGCAGCGTCGACTTGCCGACGTTCGGGAAGCCGATCAGCCCCACGTCCGCGAGCAGCTTGAGCTCGAGGATCACGTCGTGGCTCTCGCCCTCCAGACCGGCCTTCGCGAAGCGGGGCACCTGCCGCGTGGGGGTCGCGAAGTGGGCGTTGCCCCAGCCGCCGCGCCCGCCCTTGCACAGGACGAAGGGCTCGCCGTCGGACATGTCCTTGATGATCTCCTGCGTCTCCGCGTCGCGCACCAGCGTGCCGCGCGGCACGCGGATGGTGAGCGGCTTGCCGCCGCGCCCGTTTTTGCGCGAGCCCTGGCCGTCCATGCCGTTCTCCGCGACGTATTTGCGCTTGTAGCGGAAGTCCATCAGCGTCGACATGTTGTCGTCGACCTGCAAAACGATGTCGCCGCCCGCGCCGCCGTCGCCGCCGTCGGGACCGCCCGCCGCGACGTATTTCTCGCGGTGGAACGCCACGGCGCCGTTGCCGCCCTTGCCGGCGTGGACGCTGATGCGCGCGGTGTCTACAAATCCTGCTGCCATGGGGGATACCTCCGGGGAATGTTTTCCCTTAGTTTACCCGCTTTTTGCGCCTGCGTCAAGAAAAATGCCGCGCGGCTTTCCGGGCGCGCAAAAGCGCTTGACAGAAGCGGGACGCGGCGGTATAATCAATGTAACAACTGAATCACTTCATCAAGAGCGGCGGAGGGAACGGCCCGTTGAAACCGCGGCAACCTGAGCGATCAAGGTGCCAAATCCGGCGTACGAATCGAAAGATGAGGAAAGCAGTAAGAGGGCTCCCTGTCGGTTCGGCAGGGAGTTTTTTGATTGCACTTGCGCAAGAGAGAGAAAGGAGAAAAACATGGCAAAGCGTTTGTTCACATCCGAATCCGTTACCGAGGGCCATCCCGACAAGGTCTGCGACGCCATTTCCGACGGCGTTCTGGACGCCATCCTGGCGCAGGACCCCATGGGCCGCGTCGCCTGCGAGACCAGCGTTACCACCGGTCTCGTGCATGTGATGGGTGAGATCACCACCGACTGCTACGTCGACATCGCCAAGATCGCGCGCGACGTCATCCGCGACATCGGCTACACCGACGCCGCCATCGGCTTCGACTACAACACCTGCGGCGTCATCACCAGCATTGACGAGCAGTCCGGCGACATCGCGATGGGCGTGAACAAATCGCTGGAGGCCAAGGAGTCCGGCGCGAGCGAGCTCGACAACGGCGCGGGCGACCAGGGCATGATGTTCGGCTACGCCTGCAACGAGACGCCGGAGCTGATGCCGCTCGCGATCTCGCTTGCCCACAAGATGGCCAAGAAGCTCACCGCCGTGCGCAAGGACGGCACGCTGAAGTATCTTCGCCCCGACGGCAAGACGCAGGTCACCGTCGAGTATGATGAGAACTGGAAGCCCGTGCGCATCGACGCCGTGGTCGTCTCCACCCAGCACGACCCCGACGTGTCGCTCGAGCAGATCCGCAAGGACATGACCGAGCTGGTCATCAAGCCCACCATTCCCGCGGGGCTTCTGGACGCCGACACCAAGATCTTCGTGAACCCCACCGGCCGCTTCGTCATCGGCGGCCCGCAGGGCGACTCCGGCCTCACCGGCCGCAAGATCATCGTCGACACCTACGGCGGCAGCGCGCCCCACGGCGGCGGCGCGTTCTCCGGCAAGGACCCGACGAAGGTCGACCGCAGCGCCGCCTACGCCGCGCGCTATGTGGCGAAGAACATCGTCGCGGCGGGTCTCGCGGACAAGTGTCAGGTGGAGCTGGCCTACGCCATCGGCGTCGCGAAGCCTGTGAGCGTGCTGGTCGAGACCTTCGGTACCGGCAAGGTGTCCGACGACAAGCTGGAAGAGGCGGTGAACAAGGTCTTTGACCTGCGCCCGACGGCGATCATCCGCGATCTCGACCTGCGCAAGCCCATCTACCGTCCGCTCTCCGCCTACGGTCACATGGGCCGCGAGGACCTGGGCGTCAAGTGGGAGCAGACCGACCGCGTGGACGCGCTCAAGGCCGCGTTGGCGTAAAGCAGCGACAAAAAAGGCTCTTCCCGAAACCGACGGGAAGAGCCTTTTTTTGCGCAAATGATTGACGAAAGCGGGATAAAGTGATAAAATATACCCCGTTTTCACGAAAAGCAGTCAAAAGCAGCCCGAATCCGGACACGCAAAAGGAGAAACGTTGGAAAGCAAACATACTTTACAAGGGAATGAAAAGCGCGGTTTTCATCGACCGCTCTGGCATGTCGCTGCCGGACTCCTTTTGTGGCTTGGCCTGCTGATCGCGCACCTGGTGGTTTGGAGCCGGAACTATTTCGGCGTGGACATCAATGAGATCGTCGCGACGACCTGGGGCCCGGTTCAGGGCACGGGCGGCGGCATGACGAGGGGTATTTTGTACGGCCTGCTGCTGCCTGCCGCGGCAACCGTGCTGGCGGTGGTGCTGCTCTGCGTTCTGCTCGCGCGCTGGAGCCGCGACGTTTCGCGGCGCGGCGCGCCCGACGCTGCCTGCCGCCGCGCGCATGCCGCGTTTCTTGCCGCGGGCGTCGTGCTGCTGTTCGCCGCGCTTGTGTACGCGGACGCCGCTTATGATCTGCGGGATTATCTGCGCACGACGCGCAGCTCTACCACAATGTACGAGCAATACTACGCCGACCCCGAAACGGTGTCCGTCACCGCGCCTGCGCAGCGGAAGAATCTGATCTGCATCTATGCCGAGAGCATGGAGACGACCTATGCGTCCCGGGAAGCCGGCGGCGCGCAGGCTGTGAACTATATCCCGCGTCTGACGGAGCTTGCCGCGCAGAACGTCAACTTCTCCGGCAACGGGGCGCTCGGCGGGTTTTATTCCTCCAAAGGCACCAACTGGACCATGGGCGCGCTGCTCTCGAGCAGCGCGGGCGTGCCGTACCGGCTGCCGGCGGGCAAGAGCATCGGCGACGTGGACTACTTTCCCAGCCTTGTGACGCTGGGGGATATTCTGGCGGAGAACGGCTACCGGCAGGAGTTCTTTTTCGGCTCCGAGGGCGATTTCGCGGGGCGCGAGGAGTTTTTTCGCCTGCACGGGAACTTCGACGTGTGCGACTATTATGAGGCGGTGCGGCGCGGCTACGCGCCCGAGGGCTATTTCCGCGACTGGGGCTTTGAGGACGTCGTGCTGTTCGCCGGCGCCCGGCAGGAGCTGACCGCGCTGGCCGCGGAGGACGGCCCGTTCCATTTCTCGCTGCTCACCGTGGATCTTCACGCGCCCGGCGGCTATGTCTGCGACGTCTGCGGGGACGAGCATCCCGAGAGCCGGACGGGCACGGTCGCGGCGTGCAGCGACCGTCAGATCGCGGATTTCATCGACTGGTGTCTTGCGCAGGACTTTGCGGAGGACACGGTGATCGTCGTCATGGGCGATCATCCGCGCATGGACCTCAATCTGGTCAGGGACGTCGACTATCGCGATCGCGAGGTGTATGACTGCTTCATCGGAAGCGCTGTCCAGCCGCAGCCGACAAACGATATCAAGCATAGGACCTTTACAGCGATGGACCTCTTTCCCACGATCCTTGCCGCGTTGGGCTTTTTGATCGAGGGAGACCGTCTGGGGCTCGGGACCAATCTGTTTTCCGGCCGCGCGACGCTGGCGGAGGAGCAGGGGCTGGATTGGATCGACAGCGAGTCGCTGAAGACCTCCGCGTACTACACGGAGCATTTTACAAAGTGAGCGGCGGAAAATGACTTGCATGCGCCGCGCGCGCAAGGTATACTATTTTTTGTGCAGCGCGTAACGCGCGGAGAGAACTTACGGGGTGTTGCGCAGTTGGTAGCGCGCCTGCTTTGGGAGCAGGAGGCCCAGGGTTCGAGTCCCTGCACTCCGACCATGCTGAGTGTTCATAACGCAAGTGAGTTATGAACACTCAGTTTTTATATCTGGGGTCCCCGAAAATGATTGTATCTTTGGGGCTTTATTCAACTTTTCTGTTTTCGTATGTAGGTAAGCAGGCGAAAGCATATAAAAATCTTAAGAAATCGAAAAACCATTTACAATTCGGTTTTTTGTGATAAAATAATTAAAACTAGTTTAGGAGAAGATTATTGACAACACTAAAGGGGGAGCTGCATATGAAAAAGAACCCAATTATGATTGTGCATCTTATACTGATGCTCCTGATGGCACTGGGAACGATCGGCGGCGCGGTGAATTTCATCATCGGAGCGGTCGGCTCTGCAACGGTAAAGGAAACATTTTCCAATCTTACGAACATACTTTTGATGGCTGTGATCCTGTCGACGATCCTCATGGGCGCGTTGTATTTGTTAAAAGGATATGGCAAGCAGTCGGCGGTTTACTATAAATTGTTTTTATTGCTAAACGTCGGCGTATGCGCTTTGACGATCTTTATCGATCTGTATTTTTATCAGGTCAACACGCTGATGATCGCCATATGTGTTCTAAACGCGATCAAGCTTGTCGATTTGCTGATTCTGACATTTGCAAAGGATCTCGGCAGCAGGACATGGATTCTGTTCTATGTTATTTTGGGGCTGGATGTTGCGCAACTCATATTGGCGGTGATCAATATGACGGGCATCGGCTTTGATTTCAGCTTCACCGGATACGTCACAGCGCTCGTCATGGACGGAACTATCGGGCTTGCGATCAGAGGAAAGTACCGGGATAAAATGGCCCGCGGAAGATAAATAGGCGCGGTCTTTTCTCATTTCGGGCTGAAAAAACCGTGTCTTTTGTCCCCGCGTGTCAGCCGTTTGCGGTTAAAGAGATTATCTTTTCACTTGCGTTATGAATACTCCGACCACTATCGCAGGTCGCCGTGGAGCACACGGCGCTGCGCTGGGAAGCTATCATTACATCATCGAGGCGGAAAGCGCGTCCGGCGTCACGGACAAGCAGATCGACAAGGTCTGCGGGCACGCGGAGGTACGCTTCCTCGGCAGTTACAACGCGGTGGAAAAATAATGTCAGCCGGCGCGTGAAAACGCGCCGGTTTTTTTCTCGCCATGATTGACAAATCCGCAAAACAGCCCTAATATAATAACCACAAAATATTGTGACTTCGAAAGGAGCTCTTTACGATATGTGCGGGATCGTCGGATTCGTCGGGCAGCGGCAGGCCGCGCCCATTCTGCTGGAGGGGCTCAGCCGTTTGGAATACCGCGGCTATGACTCCGCGGGCGTCGCGGTCGTCTCGCCGCAGCGGGAGATCGAGATCAAAAAGTCCAAGGGCCGCCTCGCGGTGCTCAGCGAGCTGCTGCACGGCGGCGCGGACATGGAGGGCTGCATCGGCATCGGGCATACGCGCTGGGCGACGCACGGCGCGCCGAGCGACGTCAACTCCCATCCGCACCTCAGCGAGAGCGGAAAGTTTGCCGTCATTCACAACGGCATCATCGAGAACTACGTTGAGATCAAGGAATTCCTGATCCATCAGGGCGTGCACTTCCGCTCCGAGACGGACTCCGAGGTCGTGGCGCAGCTGCTGGAATTCTACTACAACGAGTGCCGCAACTTCTTCCAGGCGGTGGGCCGCGTGCTGCGCCGCATCGAGGGCGCGTACGCGCTCGGCATGCTCTGTGCCGACTGCCCGGACTGCATCATCGCCGCCCGCAAGGACGCGCCGCTGCTGATCGGCTACGGCGAGGGGGAGAACTTCATCGCCTCCGACGTGACGGCGATCATCAAGCACACCCGCGAGGTGTCCTACATGGAGGACGGCGAGGTCGCCATCCTCACCCGCGACGGCGTCAAGATCTTCGATGCGCTGACCCAGCCGGTCAACAAGGAGCGCCACCACATCGACTGGGAGGTTTCCGCGGCGGAGAAGGGCGGCTATCCGCACTTCATGCTCAAGGAGATCTTCGAGCAGCCGGAGGCGCTGCGCCGCGCCATCTCTCCGCGCCTGAAGAGCGGGCGCGTCGTGTTCGACGACATGAAGCTGACGGCGGAGCAGATCCGCTCGTTCTCCCGCGTGTTCATCGTCGCCTGCGGCTCGTCGTACCACGTCGGCATGCTGGGCAAGTACACGCTGGAGCATCTCACGCGCAGGAGCGTCGAGGTCTGCCTTGCCTCCGAGTTCCGCTACAGCGATCCCATCATCGACAAAAACACCCTCGTCATCGTCATCAGCCAGTCCGGCGAGACGCTGGATACGATGGCGGCGCTGCGCGAGGCGAAGGCCCGCGGCGCGTATATCCTCTCCATCGTGAACGTGGTGGGCTCGTCCATCGCGCGCGAGTCGGACGACGTGCTCTACACCTGGGCGGGGCCGGAGATCGCCGTTGCGACGACGAAGGCATACTCGACGCAGCTCGCCGTGCTGGACATGATCGGCCTTGCCTTCGGCGAGGCGCTGGGCACGGTAGACCCGGCGGAGTACGCGCAGGTGACGTCCGAGCTGCAAAAGCTGCCGGAGAAGATGGAGACGGTGCTCTCGCACTGCGAGGACATCCAGATGTACGCCGCGCAGCACTTCAACCACAATTCGATCTTCTTCATCGGCCGAAACCTCGACTACGCGCTGGGACTGGAGGGCTCGCTGAAGCTCAAGGAGATCTCCTACATCCACTCCGAGGCCTACGCCTCCGGCGAGCTCAAGCACGGCACGATCTCGCTGATCGAGGAGGGGACGCTGGTGGTGGCCCTCGGCACCTACGACAAGCTCTTCGACAAGGCGATGAGCAACGTGGTGGAGGTGCGCTCCCGCGGGGCGGACGTGCTGGCGCTCACCACCGAGAGCCACCGCGCCGAGATGGAAAAGACGGTGCCGAACGTGCTGACTGTTCCGGACACGGCGGATCTGCTGCTGCCGAGCCTCGGCGTCGTTCCGCTGCAGCTGTTCGCCTATTACGTGGCGCTCCAGCGCGGCTGCGACATCGACAAGCCGCGCAATCTGGCAAAATCCGTCACCGTGGAATAAAAATATTATAAAGACGAAGCGGATAGGATTGCATTTTTGCTGAGAATACGGTATCATAGTGAGCCGAGAGGAGGCAAACTCTATGGAGAATGAACTGGAACAGACAGCTGAACAGACCGCGGAACACAGCATGGAAATCGACCTTGCCGTCAGCATGCTTGACGAGGTGCAGGGACTGCTGGAGGAGATGTACGAGCTCGCCTCCCGCGCGGTGGAGGACGACTGCACCGATGAAGAGCGCGACGATCTGCAGCGTCAGCTGATCACGCTGCGCGAGCGGATCGACGAGACGGTGGACGCATACGACCGCCTCGGCGCGTATCGGGACGCGCTTTACGCGGCCTGGCGCGCGGCCGACGACGTGGTGCGCACGATCAAAAGCTGAAAAAACAACAGAAAACCGGTTGGCTGAGACCAACCGGTTTCTTTTTGCGTCGCTATTTCATTTCGTAGGGCATGTCGAGCGGGTTCCGGCGCTCCATTTTATCGTAATGCTTGACCAGGAACGGCTCGACCACATAGTACATCAGCTTGCCGTCGAGGTCGAAGAAGAACACCGCGAACAGCACCGCGTACACGGCGGCGAGGATGGCGAACAGCCTGCCGAAGAGCATCAGGACCGCGCCGAGCAGGATCGACTTCCGGGTGCGCTGGACGGTCCGGCGGGTCTTTTTGAACGCCTTGAGCTTTTTCACGCCCTTCAGCAGCTTTTTGGCGCCCTTGAAGACGCCTTTGAAGACGGCCTTTGCCAGTTTTTTCTTGTTCATTGTTCAGCCTCCTTACCAGCTCATGTCGTCGTCGAACTCGAGCAGCGTGGGGTCGAGCGGCTCTTCCTTCATGACGGTGCTCATGTAGTCGTTGATGATGCGGCGGATCTCCGCGCGGGAGACCGTGCGCTTGTCGGGCAGCGCGTGCGGCATCCAGATGGCGTGGATGTTGCGCTTGCGGAACTCGTCCTCAAAGAGACCCACAACGCCCTGCATGCCCTTGCACTGGAGCTGGTCGTACATCATGACCATGTCGCAGTTGAACTTCTCCATATTCTCCCACAGCTCGAAGATGTGGTGCATGCCGCCGACAGCCATGCGGCGCATGGGCGCCCACTCGTGGTAGCGCGCCATGTCCATGACGGTGTTCTCCAGCGTGTCGGTGCGGATGGTCATGTCGAACATCAGCGAATCCATGTTGATGATCGTATTGAGGCCCCAGCAGTTGTACGCCCACGTGCACCAGTTGGAGAAGTACAGCGGCGCGCAGGACCACGCGATGACGCGGTGGCGGGTCTTGGGGAAGGTGTCGATCTTCTTCTCCACGCACTTCGCCATGATCTTGCCGACCTTTTTGTCAACGTAGTGCCAGATGTAATGCTCGCCGTACTGCGACTGATAGATGCGGTAGAGCGCCTGCGCCACGCCGTTGATTGGGTAGCTGCCGGTCTTGGCGGCGACGTCCCACTTCTCCCACTCGAAGCGCTGCAGCTCGTTCTGCTTCTCAAGGTTCTCGTTGAGCAGCTCACGGTTGAACGGAACGCCGGTCTGCTGCTCGATGAACTTCCAGCACTCGCGGATCTCGTTGGCGCAGTGCTCCTGTACCAGCGGGTCGTCGAACTGCATCGGCTGCGGCATGGCGAAGAGCGGGCGGTTCCAGAACCAGTCCTGGATCGCGGTGGACGCCACCGAGCCGTCGCAGGCCTCGTTGGTCGTGATGAGGAACGGCGCGTAATCGGGCACGTCGTCGAGGACGAAGATGCCCGCCTCCGCCTGACACATGGGGCAGGGGTCGCCGGGGAGACCGAGCGACTGCGCCGCGTCGATGTAGTTGAGCACCGTGTGGTTGTTGACGTGACAGGTGACGAAGTAAGGGATCATCTCCAGCGGGATGTGCTTGAATTTGTCCGCCCACGGGTAGAAGATGCCGCCCCAGACGGTCTCCTTATGCGCCATGGCGTGATGCCACGCGTCGTTGTGCGCGCCGTTGCGGAGGTTGCCGTCGGCCTCGAACATGTTCATGAACTGGTTGATGGTCACGCAGGTCATCGCGCGATAGTGCCACGCGCTGGCGCGCAGCGCCGGCCCGCGCAGACCCTCCAGACCGCGGTCGAACCAGTGGAGCACGGGGAGGTAGGTCTGGCCCATCCAGCGGTAGCGCCACAGGCCCTTGACAAAGGTGATCAGGCTTCCGAACTTCATGATGTCCATGACCATGTTGGCGTAGTTATACAGCCAGATCATGTGGAAGTAATAGAACGTGTCCTTGACGCCGCGCCACTCGCGGTGCTTGTAAAGCCCCGTCTTTTCGCAGTACAGCTTGCCGAGGGCGCGCTCCTCATGGGGCTTGCCGTACCAGAAGTCGCGGGCGGCCCGGACCGCCTCTGCGCGCGTCTTCGGCAGCTTCACGTCCCGCGGATCGGGAAAGAGCCCTGCCGCGGCCTTCAGCTTGCCGCCGAGGCCGGAGAGGTTGACCTTCTTGATTTTTTTGACGCCGGTTTTGACGTTTTCAACGCCGCCTTTAATCGAAATCGCCATCTCACTTCGCCTCCTGCAATTTCTTGATCTCGACGCTCTCCACAAACGCCTGGAAGCGCGTGCGCAGCTGACCGGTGGAGGCGTTGACGTACTCCTTTTCGATGGAGCAGGTGGGGATGTTGTAGTCCCGCGGCAGGATCAGAGCGTCCATCGTGCGCTCATAGCTCCAGTACTCGCAGAACTTGTTCGACGCGACGATCAGACCGTCGGCGTTGTATTCCTTGACGAGATCGGCGAGGTATTTCTTGCGGCTGCGCATGAGGTCCTGCGGCATGAAGCGCGGACAGTAACTGGTCTCCAAGTAATGGCGGGCGATAGCGTCCAGCGGACTCTGGCCCTCGGCGACGACGATCTCCTCGCGCCCGGGCAGGCTGCCGTAGCAGTAGCGGTCGGCCACGACCATGGCGCCGCAGCTCTCGATGAGCTTGGTGAATTCGGGGTCGTCGTTCTCCGCGCCTGCGAGCACCACGCGGCAGCGGTAGGGGAACTTCGGCTCCGGCTCGCGGGTCCTGAGCTCCTCCGCCGTCTCGCGGAGGTAGGGAAGGATCAGATACTTCGGACATGTCAGCGTCACCAGCTGGATGATATGGAACTCATAGCCGGTGATGGGCGGGTTGTCGAGCTTGCGGTAATTGCCGATCTCGGTGACGAGGCGGCAGACCTCGTTGTGCTCCTCGATGGCCTTGCGCATCGCCTCGTCCGAGACGTCGATGCCGAAATGCGCGCGGAGCGGGTCCAGCACGTGCGCCTGCAGCTGCTTGCGGAAATGCACCATGCTGTTCTCGTTTTTTTTGAACGGCACGTCGGAGAACTCGACGAAGAAGTCGGAGTTCTTGATGACGTCCATCTCCTTGAGATGCTCCTGGAAACGGCAGGTGACCGTGCAGGTCTCCGTCGCGAGGTTCGCGTCCAGGAAGTTGAAGCCGCCCTCCAGCGCGCGCTCAAAGAGCGCGCGGCCGTAGTGGCAGGTGCGGTTCGACATATAGTAGGTCGCCATGTCCGGCGAGGCGCTGCGCGGCGCGCGCAGGCGGACGCCGAAGCAGCCCGGCAGGTCGAGCAGCACCTCCGGCATGAAGTAGCAGGTGTAGCCGAGCGCTTTCTTTCCCTCGCCGCGCGCCTGCTTCACGAGGTCGTTGTTTGCGTCATGCAGAAGGTTCTCGAAAAAGATCAGATGCTTGAGATCTCTCATAGGAAACTTCCCCCCATATCCTCAGCGATCCAGTGGGATACCACACTAAACTGGAACTATCATAACAGCAAGCAGGGTTCGCGTCAACCAAAAAAACAAAGATACGACGCTTGCACATGAAAAATTAGAGCAAAATGCACAAAAAAAGGCTCCCGCCGGAAAAGCGGAAGCCTTTTTGCTGTGTGTTACATGAATGTGCAGAGCAGGATCGGAAAGAACACAGCGGGAACGGAGTTCATCACCTTGATCTTCGTGAGACCCAGCATGTTGAGCGAGAGCGCGACGATCAGCAGCGAGCCGACCGCCTTCATCTCTGCGATGACTATGTCCGTCAGCACCGGCGCGAGCAGGGAAGCGCCCAGCGTGATCGCGCCCTGATACAGCAGCACGGGGAGCGCCGAGAGCGCCACGCCGAAGCCCATGGTGGAGGCGTAGACCACGGAGGACACCGCGTCCAGCACGCTCTTGGCGTAGAGGGTCGCATGGTTGCCGGAGAGCCCGGACTCGAGCGAGCCGACAATGGCCATCGCGCCCACGCAGTAGAGCAGGGAGGCGGTGACGAAGCCCTCGGAAACGCGGCCCTTCAGGCCGTGCTTTGCGAAGCTTTTCTCGACCCGGTCGCCCAGCGCGTTGAGATGGTCGTCCAGCCGCAGCAGCTCGCCCACGACGGTGCCGAGCACCATCGAGAGGATCAGCACCAGCGTATTCTCGTCGGCGAGCATGCCGCTCACGCCGATGTAGAACACGCAGAGGGCGACGCCCTTCGTGACCGCGTCCGCCAGATGCACGGGGATCAGCCTGCCCAGCAGCAGTCCCACGGCGCAGCCGCCGAGGATGCCGAGGCAGTTGACGATGGTTCCGATCAGCATGTTACGGATCGATATACTTCATGCCGTCGAGGCGCTCGATGTTGACGTCCTCGGTCACGGAAGCCTGCATTTCACTGCCGAGCGTCTGCGCGGCCAGCTCTTGCCAATAGGTGTAGGGGCTGGTTTCCACGAAATACATCACGTGGTAGCCGTAGTTGGTCTCCACGACGCCGGTGTCGCCCGGCTGACGCGCGGGATCGAAGCACCAGTCCTCGAACGGCTGCACCATCTGGCCGAGATACACGCCGGTGTAGAGACCGCCGTCACTTGCGTTGTCGGTGGAGTTCTCCTGCGCCAGCGCGGCGAAGGCGTCCTCCGTCTGCGCGCCGGAGCGGTACTGCGCGAGCACGTCGTTGGCCGTCGCCTCGTCCGCAACAAGAATGTGGCGCACGGAAACGGTGTGGAAGGAAGCGATCTCACGGCTGTGGAACACGACCAGGACGTAGCCCGCGCCAAAGTAATCGAGGACCGTGGCGTCGCCGTCCTTGCGCGCGTCGTCAAACAGCCAATCGGACATCTCGCTCGAGCCGGCATACAGAACGGAGCGCACATAGCTGCCCTCTGCGTCCTCGGCGGCCTTCTCGAGATCTGCGCCTGCCTTGAAGCGGATGAGCAGCTCGTCCGCGGCGGCCTTCGCGCCGTCGAGCGCGGGATCGCTCCCCTCCGCCGCCTCGGCGTCCTCGGTCTCGAAGTCGGAGGCGTAGAAGATGACGGATTCGTAGTTCACCATGTCGTAGTGGGAGGGGTCTTCGTCGTACTTGGCCTGCAGCTCGGCGTCGGTGTAACCGGCGGCGCTGGTGCGGGACGCGTTGAACGCGTCGGCCAGCGCGGCGATGCGGGTGTTGCGCTCAAAGCCCGCGCGGGTCATCGTCGAGCCGAAGATCGCCTTGAGATAGGCAGCCGGGCTGTAGCCATAGCTCGCGGCGGCGGCGTCCAGAGACGCGAGCGCGTCGCTGACGGACTGCTCCACCTCGGCGGTTCCGTCGAAGCCGGATTCCTTGGCCAGCTTTGCGGTCAGCTCGGCGGCGGCCAGAGCGTTGAGCGCCTGGTCGGAGACGTTGTCAAACCAGCTCATGCCATCCATGTACTCCTGATCGCGCAGGGAGGAATTGTTGTCGACCGAGCCGCTGCTGAGCAGGTTGGAGCGGATGTTGTAATAGTAATAGGCGACGTCCGTGACCTTAAAGGTCTCGCCGTTGATGCGCGCGGCGCCGGCGCCGCGCTGGATGACGCCGGAGTTCCACACCTGGAGCCCGACGACAAAGAGGACCACCGCAAGCAAAAATACGACGAAGAGCGCCGTGGTGCGGCGCGTCGCCGACTTTTCCTTGCGGGCCTTTTCTTCCTTGGGACTGACGTAATCGCTGCCGCGCTCCTGGCGGGCCTTCTTCTCTCTGGATGCACTCATAGTTGTTTGTTACTTCCTCTCAAAAGTATATATAGCTTTCATCAGTCGCTTCATCGCGCCGTCGACGCAATGAAATGACGCAGCCACGTTTTTCGGTTGCCCCGCAGGGGCGGGAAAAAAAGCGATCATTCCGAAATGACCTCGTCGCGCAGCGACAAGGGTCATTTCGTGCCGAAGATGCGGTCGCCGGCGTCGCCGAGGCCGGGAACGATGTAGCCGTGCTCGTTGAGCTTCTCATCCACCGCGCCGCAGTAAATGTCGACGTCGGGATGCTTTTCGCGGATGCACCGGATGCCCTCGGGGGCGGCGACGAGCACCATCAGCTTAATGTGCTGGCAGCCGCGCCGCTTCATCTCGGCGATGGCAGCCTCCGCGCTGCCGCCGGTGGCGAGCATCGGATCGACGATCATGATGTCGCGCTCAGAGATGTCATGAGGCGTCTTGCAGAAGTAGACGTGCGGCTCCAGCGTCTCCTTGTCGCGGTACATGCCGATGTGCGCCACACGGGCGGAGGGGACGAGGCGCAGCACGCCGTCCACCAGACCGAGGCCCGCGCGGAGAATGGGCACCACGGCGATCTTCTTGCCGGCCAGCGTCGGCATCTCCGCGCCGCAGATCGGCGTTTCGATGTGCTTGGTCGTCAGCGGCAGATCGCGCGTCGCCTCATAGGTGATGAGCATGCCGATCTCGGAGACCAGTTCGCGAAAATCCTTGGTGCTTGTGTTCTTGTCGCGCATGATCGTCAGCTTGTGGGCGAGCAGCGGGTGGTCCATCACATGGACGTGTTCGTCGTTCTGGTAAAGCATTGCTGATTCCTCCGTCTTTCTATTATAAATTTGTCTGTTTTTCTATCCGTTTGCCGCTTCGCGCGCCAGCCGCGCGTTCCGCTCGCGCTCCGCCTGCGAGATGCGGAGATACGAGATCGACAGCCCCTGCGCGTCGACGGTCTCGCCGCGCGCCGCGGCCTCCGCCGCCGCCGTCGCGACGCCCACCGCGTTCTGAAAGCGCAGCGCCTGCGGCGCGAGGGTGCAGGCGACGCCGGCGCGCGTGAGATGCTCATACGCGAGCGCGGCGCCGTCGCCGAGGACGATCTTGCGTCTTTCGTCGTTCGCAAGCTCCGCGGAGAGCGCCTCCAGACCGATCGCGCGATCGTCGCAAAGGCGCGTCAGCGCGCCGTCTTTGGCCTCGAAGAGCGCGTTGTAGACCTGCGCGCGGCGCGCGTCCATCGCGCAGATGAGCAGCGCGTCCGTGTGGGCGAGATTCTGCGCCATGGCGCAGAGCGTGGATACGCCCACGCAGGGCTTGTCCGCCGCCCAAGCGAGCCCCTTGACGGCGCTGACGCCGATGCGCAGCCCCGTGAACGAGCCGGGCCCCGCGGCGACGGCGAAGAGATCGACGGACGAGAGCGGCAGCTCCGCGTTTTGCAGCAGAGCGTCGACCATCGGCAGCAGCGTGCGGCTGTGCGTCAGGCCGGTGCATTGAAAGCTCTGCGCCAGTACGGCGCCGTCCTCCGTGACCGCGGCGGAGACGCTCTTGGCGGAGGTTTCCAGCGCAAGTATCCTCAAAGCGGCTCCTCCCATCCGGTAACGGTGATGATGCGCGCGCCGTCGCTTTCCGGATCGCGCGCGATATCGATTCGCACGGCGTCCTCCGGCAGCGCGTCTTCGACGCGCTCGCTCCACTCCACGGCGCACACGCCGCCGCGGGCGAGATAGTCGTCCCAGCCGATGTCGTACAGCTCGTCCGAGGAGCCCAGACGGTACATGTCGAAGTGGAACAGGGGAACGGCGCCGTCGTACTCGTTGACGATGGTGAACGTCGGGCTCGTTACGCGCGCGCGGCAGCCGAGCCCGCGGGCAAGTCCCCGCGTCAGCGCGGTCTTGCCCATGCCGAGCGAGCCGGTGAAGGCGACGACGCTGCCGGGGAGCAGCTTTTTCGCGAGCCGCTCGCCGAAGGCCTCGGTCTCTGAAACGCTGGTGGAGCGATACTGCATACCGCGGCCCCTTTCTACCCATTCTAAATTTACAGTATAACACGCCGCGGGACGTTTGACAATTCTTTTTCGCGGCGCGCTTCCACAAAAAGTTCGGTTTACAGCACCCGGGTTTCATGCTATAATCACACAAGCGTGTGCAATCGATCGGAAAGGGGATGAGGCTTATGCGGCGCGGCTCGGGACTGCTGGGCGACATGATCCGTCAGGCGGATCTGGTGCTGTTTGCGCTTTGCTCGCTCGCCACGTTTTACGGCATGCTCCTCATTCTCAGCGCGACGCACACGGTCTACCGCGGCACGCTGCGCTATGTGCTGGTGCAGGGCGTGGGCTATCTTTTAGGCACGCTGTTTTACTTTCTGCTCTCCTCGCTGGACATCGTGGAGATGAGCAAGCGATGGAAGTGGGTGTTCGGCTTCAACGTGGGGCTGATCCTGCTCCTGCTGACCCCGCTGGGCATGACGCGCAACAACAACCGCGCGTGGCTGGGGCTCAACGACATCGGCGCAAAGCTGGGCGTGTCTGCGCTCAAGAGCTTCCCGCTGCAGCTGCAGCCGGCGGAGATCGTCAAGATCACGTTCATCATCCTGCTGGCGAAGCAGCTCGTCTACCTGCGGGAGGAGCACGACCTCAAGCGCTTTTACAACGTCATCCAGCCGACGGCGCATGTGGGCTTCATGTTCCTGCTCTACTATGTCGTCTCGCGGGACGCGGGCAGCGGACTGGTGTATCTCTTTATTTTCGTGTGCATGGCCTTCGCCGCGGGCTTCGCGGCAAGGTGGCTGCTTCTGGGTCTCGGCGGCGTCGCCGGCGCGCTGGTGGCGGCGTGGCGCTTCAATCTGCTGCGCGGGGACTGGCGCGACCGGATCATGGTGGTGCTCGATCACGAGTATCAGCCCCTCGGCAAGGGCTGGCAGCAGACGCGCGGCATGCTGGCGCTCGGCTCCGGCGGTCTGACGGGGCAGGGGCTGTTCCACGGCACGCAGACGCAGTCGCCCTACCGGACAAGCCTGCCGGAGCGGCAGACGGACTTCATCTTCTGCGTCTGCGGGGAGGAGCTCGGCTTCATCGGCTGCGCGCTCGTGATCCTTCTGCTGCTGGCGATCATCCTCCGTTGTTTTTACGTCGCCCGCGACGCCACAACGCCCATGGAGAGCCTTGTGTGCGTCGGCATGGCGGGCATGCTGATCTTCCAGACGATCATGAACATCGGCATGTGCCTGTTCCTGCTGCCGGTCGTCGGTCTGACGCTCCCGTTTTTCAGCTACGGCGGCTCGTCGGTCATGACGCTCTTCGCCGCGATGGGCGTCGTGTCGGGCATCAAGAAGCGATCGCGTCCGGAATGGCTGCTGAACTCATAAAAAACGCCGCCCATCGGGCGGCGTTTTTGCTGTCTTAAAACGGTTTTTTGGCGATCTCCGTGATCGTGTCGACCATACCCTGTATCTGCGGGGTGAGCACCTTGTTCTTGTGGTAGAGCAGCTGCCGCCACTGGTGCATCACACAGTCCTCCACGGGGACCACGGCGAACTGACCGGACCGGACGCGTCTGCCGACGGCGTAGCGGGGAAGAACGGTGAGGTACTCCGCGTTGTCGCACAGCAGCTGCAGCGCCAGCACGTCGCTCTCCAGCTCGCAGAACGGCGTGATGGACAGGCCGTGCCGCGCCAGCTCGCGGTCGAACTGGTCGCGATAGGTGTTGTTGCGGTTCATCAGCACGAAGGGGTGCTCGACCAGATCCTGCAGCCGGATATGCTCCTGAGCGAGGAGCGGGTTGCCGGACTGCGTGACGACGACGATCTCCTCCTCGGCCTCGAACACCTTGACGAACTGCGTGTCGTAGAGCTGCTCGTCAAGCGTGTAGAGCAGGTCGATCTCGTTCTTGACGAGCATGTCCTTGAGGCGCGAGACGTTGTCGCAGTGGACGTTCGAGATCACGCGGGGAAGCCGCCGGTGAAAGGCGGTGACGATGTCGGAGAACGACGCGGTCGCCAGCGAATCCAGCGTGCCGACGCGCACGTTGCCGGTCAGCTCCTCCCGGGCCGTCGCAAAGGAGCTGGCCCGCGTGACCGCGCTGACGGCGTCGCGCGCATAGGCGACGAAGGCCTTGCCGTACTGCGTGATCGAAACGTTTTTTCCGATGCGGTCGAACAGCTGCACGCCCAGCTCACGCTCCAGCTGCTGGATCTGCACCGTCACGGCGGACTGCGAGTAATCGAGGGCCTCCGCCGCCTTGGAGAAGCTCTTGAGCTCCGTGACCTTCAAAAACGTGATCAGATTCCGTATTTCCATAACAGCCCTCTTTCACACGAACCGACCCAAAACGACATTTGCAATATATTAATAAAAATTATCGATTTTGTCAAGTGTTTTTGGGCAAACGGACGAAACGGATCATTCGCGGAAGAACCAGAGGTCCATATCCGTCCGTCCCTCGACGCCGTCGAGGGAGGCGGAGGAGGTGTACTGCCACATCTGGAAGTCATAGAAGAACTTCGGCGCGGCCTCGTCGTACTCGCCGGCATACCACCAGTCGTAGTCGAGCAGGCGGCTGAGATCGTAGCGCATATAGCCGTCGTAGCGCATCAGATAGACCATGGGCGTATAGCCCTGCTCCCGGACGCGCTCGCAGTAGGCGATGGCGCAGTCGGTGATGACAGAGGAGGGGGTGCCGCTGGTGCGCGCGCCGGAGTAGCCGGCGCTCTCCCAGTCGAAGACGACGGGACCGTCGATGGTTTTGCCCGCAAGCTTGGAGAGCACATAGTCGGCCTCCTCGATCGCCTCGTCGGTGCTGACGGCCTGGGAGTAGAAATACACGCCGATCTGAAGCCCCGCATCCCGCGCGCCCTCGTAATACTCCTCAAACAGCCGGTCGTCGTAGATGGCGCCGGATTCCTGATATCGTCCGCCGACGCGGAGGATGGCAAACTCGACGCCCTGCGCCGGCAGCTTCGACCAGTCGATCGAGCCCTGATAGCGGGAGACGTCCACGCCGCGCCGAACGCTGACGCCGGGCTCGGAATAGGTCATCGCGGTCCCGCTGCCGGAGAAGCCCTCGCTGAAGTAGCTGTTGAACGGGACGCCGGGCTTCACGCTCAGATTGCGCGAGCCGTAGCGCACGGTCTGCTCGGTGCCCAGCGCGACGGCGCGCTGCAGCCGCCAGATGATCGCCGAGATCTCGGAGCGCTTGAGCGCTTCGCCCGGATGGAACGCCATATCGCCGGTGCCCGAAGCAGAGCCGGCCACGATGCCGGCCTCTTTCACGGCGGTCACATAGCCGTCGTTCACGTCGGAAAAGGGCGTGTCGCTGAAGGACTGGCCGAAGCCCAGCGCCCGCGCGATCAGCCGCGCCGTGTCCAGCCGGGAGATCGGAGCGTCCAGCTCGTCCAGCACTCCGTCGGAGAGGTAGCGACGCTCACGGGCATAGGCGGCGTAGCCGTCGGCCCAGTGCTGTCCCTCCTGCGGGGACTGGACCTCGCCGCCTGCGGCGAGGATCGCGAGCTTGAGCGCCTCGCCCACCGTGACGGAGGTCTCCGGATCGAAGCGCTGGTTTTCGCGCCCGCTGACCACGCCGGCGCTTGCCAGCGTCAGCACATAGTCGTAGTACCATGCGTCGCCGGCGACGTCGGAAAACTGCAGTCCGGAATAGTCGTTTTTCACCCACGCGGCGCTGCCGGCGAGGTTTCGCTCCGCGATGCTGTCCGGGCGCAGCAGCGTGCCGTCCGCGGTCTTGACGCCCTCAAGCGTGTAGCCGAGGCGGATCATCGCCGGAAAGGCGCCGTAAGGCTCTCCGCGCCGGTAGACCGCAAAGTCGGCGCTGTAGGAGGCGTCGCTGTCGCGGTTGAGGGCAAGGTATACGAACTCGTCTCTTGCCTCCGTGCTGCCGTCGAGATAGAGCGCGGCCTCCTCCAGCCGGCGCCTGGCAAGGCCGGGCAGCACCGCGCCGCCCGCGTGGCACCATGCGCCGAAGGCGCGCGCGGTCTCGAGACGCGTGGCCTCGATCTCACCGCGCACGATCTTCAAGAGATCGCTGCTGCCGGTGGTCCAGCCGGAGCCGAGATTGTAGGTGAAGCTGACCAGCGCGTCGAACTGCGCCTGCGTGGGGGAGAGCTCATTGCGCGCAAAGAAGCTGTTGAGCGCCGCTTCGTGGGTGGCCAGTTCCTCGCGCAGGATGCGCAGCGCCTCGTCCTGACTGATGCCGTTGGGATAGGAGCCCGCGGGGACGAGCGTGCCGTAGCCGACGTACCAGCTGCCGGCGTCGTAGTACATGTCTTCGGAAAAGGACTCGTAGCGCTGGATGAGATCCAGCCCGACGTCGCTGATCGTCATGTTCTCATACGCCCGCGCCGTCGCAGGCAGAAGCAGCTCGCCGGCAAGGCATAGTACCAGCGCGAGCAGGATGCTGCGGATTCGAATTCTCATGGAAGCGTTCCTTTGTGTGTGATCTGCAAGAATATATCTATCAAGCGAAATTACTTTACAAGCCAAGCTCCACCGCGCGGCGGAAGCGCACCTCACCGGCGAGCGCCTTGTCGATCTGCGCGATCAGCGCGTCGCGGTCGCGGTTGAGCGTGCCCCGGAGCGGGAGGTAGTTGCTGGCGTGGTTGGAGCGGAAGACGCTGCCCTCGCTGTCGATGTGCTGGAGGATGAGACGGTTTTCGAGCGCCAGCTCCTGCGGCCCGAGCATCGTGAGCTCGCCGCGCTCGATCCACTCGTGCAGCGGCGTGCCGGAGTAGACGCGCAGCGTCAGCATCGCCACATACTCCGCCTTGATGCGGCTGAGCGCCTCAGCGGTGGCGACGGCGTGCTCCTCGCTTTGCTCCTTGCCGCCCATGCCGTTGATGGCGGTGACGGAGAGCGTCATGCCCGCGGCCTTCGCGCGCAGCGAATGCTCGATGATCTCCTCGACGCTCACGCCCTTGTCGTACTTCGCAAGCAGCGGTTCCAGGCCGGTTTCCAGCCCGACGTAGACCATCTGCAAGCCGTGCTCGCGGAGCGCCTTCAGCTCGTCGTCGCTCTTTCGCATGAGCGCCTTGGTCGAGGCGTAGGCGCTCACGCGCTCGCACTCGGGGAAGCGGTCGCGGATGAAGTCCAGCACCGTGAGCAGGTAGTCCATCGGCAGGATCAGCGCGTCGCCGTCGGCGAGGAAGATGCGCTCGATGCGCGGGTAGTACGTCCGCGCCTCGGTCAGGTCGCCGAGCACCTGCTCGATGGGGTTGATGGAGAAGTTTTTCTCCTTGTACATGATGCAGAACGCGCACTTGTTGTGGCTGCAGCCCAGCGTGCACTGAACGATCAGACTGTGCGCCTCGCTGGGCGGACGGTAAACGGCTCCGGAATAGTGCATAAAACCCTCCAACTTCTTACTGTTTCAGCTTCGCTTCACACTTGCTCATAAAGCGCTCGACGTCGATGTAGGCGCGCTGATGCGTTCCCTTGCCGATGAGCCCCGCCTCGTCGTAGGCCGCGACGTCGAAAAAGGCGATCTTGCCGTTTTCGGAAAGGCCCGTGAACACCGCCGTCGCGCGCACCGGCATGCCGACGGGCGAGGGGGAGAGATGGTCGATCTCCAGACGCGTGCCGACGCTGCTCTTTCCCTCCGGAAGCCCCTGCTGCATGAGGAGAAACGCCGCGTTTTCCATCATCGCGATCATCCACGGCGTGCCGAACACGTGCATGGCGCCGCTGCCGAGGCTTTTGGCGGTCATGTTCTCCGCAACGACTTCGCGGACCTCGTAGGTATCTCCGATCTGCATGGGCCTGCCTCCCGAAACAAGATGTTGTGCATAGATAAAGACATTATAACACGAAAACGCGGCCCGCACAAGGCCGCGTTTTTCGCATTGCCGTTCGGATGACCTCAGCTTTCCGCCTTGACGCGGATCCAAAGCCGGCTCAGCTCGCGCTGGAGCGTCACGTTGTCGTGGAACATCTCGTCCGCCGCATAGCCGCTGCGGGGGAGGTACGCCTCGTTCTCGGCGTACAGGTCGTCCTGCGTGCTCATCTCCTCGAGCACCTCGGCGTTGGGGGAGGCGTAGCCGACGGTCTCGGAGTTGTCGAACGCCGCCTCGTAGGAGAGCATGTAGTTGATGAACTCGTGGGCGAGCAGGGGATTCTCCGCGTTCTTCGGGACGACCATCGCGTCGCACCAGATGTTCGTGCCCTCGTTCGGCATGAAGAAGCTCATGTCCTCGTTCTCGTCGAGGATCACGGTGGCGTCGCCGCTGTAGACCACGGCGATGTCCTGATAGCCGTTGATCATCGAGTCAATGACCTCGTCGGTGACGTAGATGGGGGACATGGTGTTGTTCGCCTGCCGCAGCCACTGATACGCCGCCTCGATCTCGTCGGGATCGTCGGTGTTCATCGAATAGCCCAGCGTCTTGAACGCCATCATGAACGAATCGCGCTCGGAATCGTAGAGGTAGATGCGGCCCGCGTAGTCGGTGTCGTGCAGGATCTCCCAGCCCTCGGCCTCCATGACCGCGGGATCGACGTTCTCGTGGTTGTACACAAGCCCCACGCTGCCCCAGAAGTAGGGCACGGAGTACGTCCCGTCGACGTCGTAATCGAGCCCGACGACCGCTTCGTCGAGGTTGTCGAGGTTGGGGATCAGGCTCTTGTCGAGCGGCTGCAGATAATCGCCGCGGATCAGACGCTCGATCATGTAGTCCGAGGGGATCAGCACGTCGTAGCTGTCGCCCGCCTGCAGCTTGGTGTACATCATCTCGTTGGAGTCGAAGTTTTCCACGATGACGCTGACGCCGTACTGAGACTCAAAGTTGGGGATGACGTCCTCGCCCAGATACTCGCCGGGGAGGTAGAGCTTGAGCACGCTGGAGCCGTACTTCTCCACGGCCTCCTGCTGCCGGCGGCGCTGCGCCGTGCCGCCCGCGACGGCGACGCCGATGAGCGCGACGACCAGCACCGCGGCGACCGCTGCGAGCAGCTTCCGCTTGCCTGCAAAGGCGTTCTCCTTTGCAACCTCTTGTTTCTGCTGCTTTTCGCGGAGGATCGGCACGATATTGACGACGCCGAGTGCCAGCGTGATGAGCAGGATCACAATGGTGGAGAGTGCGTTGATCGAGGGGTTGACGCGCTTGGACATCGTGTAGACCAGAATGGAGATGTTGTTGACGCCGTTGCCGGTGGTGAAGTAGGAGATGACGAAGTCGTCGAAGCTCATGGTGAACGCGATCAGCGCGCCGGAGATGATGCCCGGACGGATCTGGGGCACGATGACGCGCGTGAGCGCCTGGAACGGCGTCGCGCCCAAGTCCATCGCCGCCTCGATGAGGTTGGGGTCGAGGGAGCGCAGCTTCGGCGTCACGGAGAGCATGACGTAGGGGATGCAGAACATGATGTGCGCGAGCAGCATCGTGCCGAAGCCCTTGCGCACCGTCAGCACGCTGAAGAACATCAGCAGGCTGATGGCGGTGACGATGTCGGGGTTCATCACGGGCAGGTCGTTGACGCGCTCCACGATGGCGGAGAGCACGCGGCCGGATTTGGAGAGGCCGATGGCCGTGACGGTGCCGACGACCGTGGAGACGAGCGTCGCGATCACGGCGATGAGCACCGTGTAGAGCACGGCCTCCATCATCGTCGAGTCCGCGAACATGCGCTCGTACCAGCGCAGCGAGAAGCCGCCGAACTTCGTGAGCGACCGGGAGTCGTTGAAGGAGAAAACGATGATGTAGAGAATGGGGAGGTAGAAGAACGCCAGCGTCAGAGCGAGGATGATCTTCCCGCCGAGACCGCTTTTTTTCGTTTCATTCATGGCGCGTCACTCCTTTCCCGCGGAGGCGACGGAGACGTCGATCTTCCTGGTGAAGTACATGGAGACCATGATGATGATCGCCATGATCATCGAGATCGCACTGCCGAAGTTCCAGTCGCCGGAGGTGAGGAACTGCGACTCGATCACGTTGCCGACGAGGACGTACTGTCCGCCGCCGAGCAGCTTCGGGATGAAGAAGCTGGACACCGCGGGCAGGAACACCAGCGTGATGCCGGAGATGACGCCGGGGAGCGAGAGCGGCAGCGTGACGCGCAGAAACGTCTGCACCCTGTCCGCGCCGAGGTCGCTCGCCGCGTCGAGAAGGTTTTTGTCCATCTTGTCGAGCGAGGTGTGGATCTGCAGGATCATAAACGGGATGAAGTTGTACACCATGCCGAGGATGACGGCGAAGCTGGTGTGGATCATCGACACGGGGCCGAGGCCGAACAGGCCGAGCAGCCCGTTGAGCACGCCCTCGTCCTGCAAAATGCCCATCCACGCATAGGTGCGCACCAGCATGTTGACCCAGGTGGGCATGGTGATGAGCAGGATCATGACGGTGTTGCTGTGCCCGGGGAGCTTTGCGATGGCGTAGGCGATGGGGTAGCCCAGCAGTACGCAGACGACCGTCGTGACGAGCGCGATGTAGAGCGAGCGCCACAGCACCGCGAGAAACACGCGGTCGGTGATGAAGCGCGCGAAGTTCTCCAGTGTGAAGCGGAAGGTCAGCACCTCGTTGCCGGACTCGGTGAAGGCGTAGAGCACGATGAGCAGCATCGGCAGCACGATCATCACCGCGATCCACAGCACATAGGGGTAGGTCATGGAGCGGAACTGTTTCACCGGCGGCCTCCTTTCTTCATCACATGGAGGTCCTCGCTCCGGAAGATGAGGCCGACCTCCGCGCCCTCCTCGGCGGCGCGGGTGGCGGATACCTTGTACTCGTAGCCCTCGGTGGCAAAGGTCACGTCGTAGACGCCCGGGGTGATGGTCTCGGGATCGAAGTCGTACTTGACGTCGGTGATCTCGACCTGCTCGCCCTCGTCCTCCAGGCTCCACGCCGAGGCGTTGGCCCACATCTTGAGGTCGGTGTCCAGCGCCATGCTCTCCTGAATGTCCTCGACCTTCTTGAAGAAGTTCATGGCGTAGATCTCCTCCTGATACACCGTGCTCTCGGCGCGGTTCTCCTCCACGACCATGGCGCGCACGGTGATGGAGGTGCCGGCGGCGGTGGAGAAGGTGACGCTGTACTCGCCGGTCTCGGGCTTGATGTCGTGCTCGACGGTCTTGATGGAGATGGGCTCCTCGCTCTCGGCGTCCCACGCCTCGGCGGAGGCGAGGGCGATGACCTTGGCGTCGCTCAGCTCCTGCGCGTCCTCCACGTCGAGCAGGAAGCCGCTGGCGCTGATCTTCTCGCCGTTGTTGGTGACGGGCTTGTCCTCCGTGACCTGCATTTTGACGGTGATGGAGGTGCCGGCGCGGGTCTCCACGATCGTGTCGTAGTGCATGCCCTTGAAGAGCTGGGACTTGACGACGCCCTTGAGCATGCCCTGCTCGCGGGGCACGATGTCCAGATGCTCGGGGCGGATGACCACGTCCACCTTCTCGTTTTTGTCGAAGCCGCGGGCGGAGCAGGGGAACTTCTTGTCCTCGAACACGACGTGCTCGTCGTCAAGCACCACGCCGTCGATGATGTTTGTCTCGCCGATGAAGCTCGCCACGAACTCGTTGACCGGGCGGCGGTAGATCTCCGTCGGCGTGCCGATCTGCTGGATCTCGCCGGCGTTCATCACGACGATCTTGTCCGACATGGTCAGCGCCTCTTCCTGGTCGTGCGTGACGAAGATGAACGTGATGCCGACCTCCTGCTGGATGCGCTTGAGCTCGTGCTGCATCTCCTTGCGAAGCTTGAGGTCGAGCGCGCCGAGCGGCTCGTCGAGCAGCAGCACGCTGGGGTCGTTCACGAGCGCGCGGGCGATGGCGATGCGCTGCTGCTGGCCGCCGGACATCTCGGTGACGTTCCGTTTCGCATAGTTCTCCAGATTCACGAGGCGCAGCATGCGCATGACCTTCTGCTCGATGACGTCCTTCGGCTCTTTTTTGATCGTAAGGCCGAACGCCACGTTGTCGTAGACGTTCATGTGCGGGAACAGCGCGTACTTCTGGAACACGGTGTTGATCTCGCGCTTGTAGGGCGGCACGCCGAGGATGTCCTCGCCGTCGAAGAGCACGCGGCCCTCGGTGGGCTCGAGGAAGCCGCCGAGGATGCGCAGCAGCGTCGTCTTGCCGCAGCCGGACGGCCCGAGCAGCGTGACGAACTCGTTTTCGTAGATATCCAGCGAGATGCCCTTGAGCACGACCGTGCCGTCGTCAAAGGTCTTGATGATGTTTTTGAATTGGATGAGCTTCTTTGCTTCTTCTGCCATGGTGTTCTCTCTCCTACAATATAATTAAAATAGCGGGGGAGTGGAGACCCACAGCACGTGCGCCGGGGTCTTTTTTGCGTTTGAGATCGTATGGAACGTCCGCCCGTGGAGGCAGAACGTCTCGCCCTTGTGCAGGACGCTGCGCTTGCCGTCGCAGTCCAGCGTCACCGTGCCGTCCACGATGTAGCCGAACTCCTCGCCGTTGTGGGGCGCGACCTCGAAGCTCTCGCCGCCCTCCGGCAGCGTCAGCAGGATCGGCTCCATCTGGTTTTTCTGCGCGTTCGGCACGATCCAGCTGACCGTGCAGCTCTCGCGCTCATCCACGTAGAAGTCCGACTCGCGGAAGGTGTACTGCTCCACCTTATCCTCTTTGAAAAAGTCCGCGAGATTGGTGCCGAGAGCCTCCAGAATGTCGTCGAGCGAGTCGATGGAGGGGGAGGTGAGATTGCGCTCAAGCTGGGACAAAAACCCCTTCGTCAGCTCGCTTCGGCTGGCGAGCTCCTCCAGAGTCAGTCCCTTCTGCGTTCGCAGCTGTCTGATCTTTCCGCCGATGTCCATGGGGAGATCTCCTGTTCGTTCGATTTATTAAACTTTTTGTTTTGCAAATTTAACCGACGCATATCATACATGAAACGCGGGCGGATTGCAACAGTAAATTGAACTTTTTGTTTAGTAAATCGAACTTTCTACAGATAAGAAAAACGGGGGCCGGTTTTGGCCCTCGTTTTGTAAGAAATGTGCAGGATCGGTCGCTCAGCCGAAGTATTTGCGCTGGAACGCGGGCGTCTCCGCGGCGAACTCACGTCCGCGCAGGTATTCGAGTATGCCCGCGTCGGTGGGGAAGTCGAAACGCAGACGGTATGCGCAGAGCAGCTGCGCCGTCTCGCCGTATTTGCGGTTGACCGCGCCGTTTCCGTACTTGCCGTCGCCGAGGAGCGGATGGCCAAAGTCGGCGAAGCTCGCGCGGATCTGGTGGGTGCGGCCCGTGAGCAGCTCCACCTCGAGAAGCGAGAGCCCCTCGCGCGTGAGCAGCGTGTCGTAGCGCGTGACCGCGCTGCGTCCGTCGGGGACGGCATGGTGATAGACGCGCATTTTGTTCTCGCGTTCGTCCTTGCGCAGGATGCACTTCAGCTCGCCGCGGGGCGGATCGGGCCGCCCGAGACAGACGCAGAGGTAGAACTTTGCAATCTCGCGGCCGCGTATTTTTTCGTTGAGGATGCGCAGCGCCTCGGCGTTCTTCGCCGCGATGACGAGACCGCTTGTGTTGCGGTCGATGCGGTTGCAGAGGGCGGGAGTGAAGGCGTTTTCCTCCCGGGGGCGCCATTCGCGCTTTTGATAGAGATACGCCAGCAGATGGTCGACCAGCGTCGCGCCGCCCAGCCCGTCGCCGGCGTGGCAGAGCATGCCGGCGGGCTTGTCGAGCAGGAGCAGGTTCTCGTCCTCGTAGACGACGGTCAGCTTCGGCGTCGTGATGGTGAGGTAGACGTTGTTCTCGTCCGGAGAGTCGAAGAACTCGTCGTTGACGTAGCACTGCACGGCGTCGCCTTCTGCGAGCCGCTGATCGCGCGCCGCGCGCGCGCCGTTGACCTTGATGCGCTTGATGCGGACGTACTTCTGCGCGAGCGACGCGGGGAGCAGGGGAACGGCCTTGGCGAGGAAGCGGTCGAGCCGCTGTCCGGCGTCGTTTTTGCCGATGATGAATTCCCGCATGCCGCAGCCCTCCCCGAATGGTTTTGGAACATTGTACGCCCCGCGGAAAAAATTTTCAACAAAAAATAAAAAAGTGTTTGACAAGCGCCGATGCGTTGCCTATAATACTAGGCGTGTCATTGCGAGGTGTGCCATGCGTCTTGACGTAAAAGGGATCATCAACACGCCCGGAGACGGAATTGCGTTCGACGAGGAATTGGACCTTTCCGATGTGGACTTCGGCGGCGTGTATCCGGCGGTTCGGCCCGTTTCGGTGGTAGGAACGGTGCGGAACATCGCTGAAATGCTCCGTTTGACGATGGACGTGGACACGACGCTCTCGTGCGTATGCGACCGCTGCGGCGCGCCGTTTGAAAAGCCGTTCCATGTTACCCTGGAGCGTATGCTCTCCGGCGAGCTGGAGAACGACGACAACGACGAGATCCTTTTGCTCGACGACGGCGTTCTCGATGTGGACGAGCTGGCGCGGGAGACGTTCATCCTCAATATGGACACAAAAATGCTCTGCCGCGAGGACTGCCGCGGACTCTGCTCCTGCTGCGGCGCAAACCTCAACTTCGAGGCCTGCCGCTGCAAGAAGGAGACCGACCCGCGCTGGGCGGCGCTGCAAAAGCTATTGTAAATGACGGCGGAAACGCCGATTACCGTTAAGGAGGTGTCATCATGGCAGTACCTAAGGGGAAAGTATCCCGCGCGAGACGGGATAAGAGACGCAGCTCTCACTGGAAGCTGACCGCTCCGGCGCTCATCAAGTGCCCGAAGTGCGGCGCGCTGGTCCAGAGCCACAGAATGTGCCCGGAGTGCGGGACCTACAACGGCCGCACCGTCAAGGTCATCGAGGCGAAGACCGCCGCTGAGTAAGACGGGAACATCCATACCGACAAAAAGCACGGCGCAAGCCGTGCTTTTTTCGTGTTCCTGGCGGTTGTTTTTTACAAAAACTGTGATAAAATACATGAGTTATAATTTGATTTCGGAGTGTATCATGGAAGAATTTGAAAAAGAAACCGCCGAAGCGCCCGCGCAGCCGGAGCACCCGGGCGAGGCCGCGGCGGAAACCGTTCCGGGCAGCGACGCCTACGAGTGGGTGCGCTCCTGCGTGGCGGCGGTCCTGATCATCACGATCGTCTTTACGTTCCTCGTGCGCATGATGGGCGTGCAGGGCCCGTCCATGCAGCAGACGCTGCAGGAGGGCGACCGCCTGCTGGTGCTGAATTCGCCGCTGGTGGGCTCGTACCGCCGGGGCGACATCGTCATCGCCCGCAAGGAGGCGTTCTCGAACGACCCGATCGTCAAGCGTGTGATCGCCGTGGGCGGGCAGACGGTGGACATCGACTTCGGCAGCGGCACCGTCTACGTGGACGGCGTTGCGCTGGACGAGGACTATATCAACGACCGCACCTACACGGACGAGGGCACGAGCTTCCCGCTGACGGTGGAGGAGGGCTCGGTGTTTCTCATGGGCGACAACCGCAACCGCAGCACCGACAGCCGCGAGCCTCGCATCGGCACGGTGGATGAGCGCTACCTCATCGGCAAGGCGGTGTTCCTGCTCTTCCCGGGTCCGGACGCGCAGACGCAGAAGCGCGATTTCTCCCGCATCGGTTTTCTGGGCAGAGGATAACGCCATGCAGCTGGACAGTTTGAGCTGGTTCCCCGGCCACATGACCAAGACCCGCCGCATGATCGCCGCGGAGATCGGGAACATGGACGCGGTGTGCGAGATCGTGGATGCGCGCATCCCCGCCTCGTCCCGCAATCCCGACGTGGATGAGCTGACGGCAGGGAAGCCGCGCATCATGGTCCTGAACCGCGTCGATCAGGCGGACGCGGAGGCGACAAAGCGCTGGGCGGCGTGGTTTCGCGCGCAGGGGTACGCGGTCGTGGAAGCGGACGCGAAAAGCGGCGCGGGCGTCAAGCAGTTCGCGCCCGCCGTGCGCGCGCTCTTAAAGGACAAGATCGCCGCCTACGAGGCCAAGGGCCAGACGGGACGCGTGCTGCGCGTCATGGTGCTGGGCATTCCGAACGTGGGGAAGTCCACGTTCATCAACAAGGTCTCCGGACGCAAGACCGCCAAGGCGGAGGACCGCCCCGGCGTGACCCGTTCCAAGCAGTGGGTGCCGGTGGACAAGACGCTCGAGCTGCTCGACACCCCCGGCATCCTCTGGCCGAAGTTCGACGATCCCGCCGTCGGCGTGCGCCTCGCGTTCACCGGCGCCGTGCGCGATGAGGTCGTGGACGTGGAGGAGCTGGCGATGCGGCTGATGGACTACCTCGGCGCGCACTATCCCGATGCGCTCACCGAGCGCTACAAGATCGCGGTCGAGCCGGGCGAGGACGGCTGGACGATGGTGGAGAAGGCGGGGCGCAAGCGCGGCTTTCTCATCTCCGGCGGCGAGGTGGATACCGAGCGCATGAGCCGCATTTTGCTGGACGAATTCAGAGGCGGCAAGCTGGGACGCTTTACTCTGGAGCTGCCGCCGGAGGATCGCAATGCCTGACCTTTCTTTTGAAAACGAGGCCCGCGCCGCGGGCTATGCGTCGGTCTGCGGCGTGGACGAGGCGGGCGCAGGCCCGCTGTGCGGGCCGGTCTACGCCGCTGCTGTGATCTTACCGCAGGAGTACGATATTCCGGGCCTGAACGATTCCAAGAAGCTGTCGGAGAAAAAGCGCGAGGCGCTGTTTCCGATCATACAGGAGAAGGCCGTCGCCTATTCGATCGCGTGGGTGGACGAAAAGGAGATCGACGCCACCGATATTTTGAGCGCGCGGATGAAGGCGATGCAGCTCGCTGTCGACGGGCTCGCCGTACCGGCGGACTTCACGCTCGTCGACGGCAACCGCGACCACGGCAAACGCGCCGCGATCGTGACGCCGCACCGCTGCCTTGTCAAGGGCGACAGTCTGTCCGCGAGCATTGCCGCGGCGTCGATCCTCGCCAAGGTCAGCCGCGACCGTTTTGTGGTCGAGGTACTGGACAAGCAGTACCCGCAGTACGGCTTTGCCAGGCACAAGGGCTACGGGACGAAGCTGCACCGCGCGATGTACGAGAAGTACGGTCCCTGTCCCGCCCACCGCATGACGTTTTTGAAGAAATGGTAAGCATAAATACCAAGCAGCGGGGCGACTGGGGCGAGGCGCAGGTCGCGGCCTATCTCCGCGAGCGGGGATACCGGATCCTCGCGTCGAAGTACCGCTGCCGGTACGGCGAGCTGGATCTGATCGCGCAGGACGGGGAGACGGTGTGCTTCGTTGAGGTCAAGCTGCGCAGCGGGACGGGCTTCGGGCTGCCGCGCGAGTATGTGACGGCGGCCAAGCAGCAGAAGCTGCGCACCGCGGCGGAGTACTGGCTCTCCCGACACGATCCGGACGTTTTCTGCCGCTTCGACGTGGCGGAGGTCTATCCGCAGGACGCAGATCTCTCCGAACGGGCGCATATCATCTATCTGGAAAATGCGTTTTGAAAGGAAGACCGCCCTTGAGCATCCCGTACTTTGACGCCCACTGCGACACGATCAGCCGCTGCAAAAGAACGAAAGAGCCTCTGCGCGACAACGGCGGACAGCTCGACCTGAAGCGCCTGTCGCGCTTTGCGCGCGCGGCGCAGGTCTTTGCCGTTTTCTGCGACGGCGCCGGCAGGAGCGCGGAGGAATTATTTGCCGAGACACGGACGCAGCAGAGCCTTTTTGCGCGGGAAGTGTCGATGAACGCCGAGCTTGCGCTGCCATGCCGCAGTCGCGCGGAGGTCGAGGCGGCGAACGCCGCGGGGAAGATCGCGGCGCTGCTCTCCGTTGAGGGCGGCGAGCTGCTGGACTGCGATCCGGAGCGGCTCGACTGGGCGGCGTCTGCGGGCGTGGTGTTTGTCAACCTCACCTGGAACCACGCCAACGCCCTGTGCGGCAGCCACCGCGAAGATCCGGAGCGCGGTTTGAGCGAGCGGGGACGCGCCTTTGTGCGCCGCCTGTATTCGCTTGGTATCCTGCCCGACGTGTCGCACTGCTCCGACGCGGGATTTTGGGACCTGATCCGCATGGGCGAGGGGCCGGTCGTGGCGACGCACTCCGACGCGCGCGCCGTCTGCGCCCACACGCGCAATTTGACCGACGACATGTTCCGCGCCCTCTGCGAGTGCGGCGGCGTGGCGGGGTTCAACTTTTACGCCCCGTTCGTCTCGTCCCGCGGCGCGGCGACGCTGGACGACGCGGTGCGGCACGTGGAGCACTGGCTGGCGCTGGGCGGCGAAAAGCATATCGGTCTCGGCGGCGACTGGGACGGCTGCGACGCACTGGCGGGAGACCTGCGCGGCGCGCAGGATGTACCGCTCTTGTGGGAGGAGCTGGCCCGCCGCGGCTATGAACGGCCGCTGCTGGAGGATCTATTTTACAACAACTGGCTTTCGGTGCTGAAATGAGGTGCATGGGATGAGCGAATGGCGCGGCAGACGGTTGAAGCTGACGATCTTCGGCGCGTCTCATGCGCCCGAGGTCGGCATGACGCTGGAGGGGCTGCCCGCGGGCGAGCGCGTCGACCGGACACGGCTGCAGGCATTTCTCGCGCGCCGCGCGCCGGGACGGAGCGCGCTTGCGTCGGCGCGGCGCGAGCCGGACGTGGCGGAGTTCCTTTCCGGTCTCGCGGACGGCGTCCTCGACGGCGAAGCGCTGACGGCGGTGATCCGCAACCGGGACGCCCGATCGCAGGACTACGCCGCCATCCGGAATACGCCCCGCCCGGGGCACGCGGACTATGCCGCGCGCGTCAAGTACGGGGACGCGTGGGACGGCGCCGGCGGCGGACAGTTCTCCGGCCGCATGACCGCGCCGCTCTGCATTGCGGGCGGCGTCTGCCTTCAGCTTCTGGAGCGCACGGGCGTCACGATCGGGGCCCGTGCCGCCGAGATCGGCGGAGAGACCGAGCCTGCCGCCATGGAGGCCGCGATCCGCGCGGCGAAGGCCGAGGGCGACAGCGTCGGCGGCGTGATCGAGTGCGTGATCCGCGGCGTGCCGGCGGGGCTGGGCGACGCGCTGTTCGACGGCATGGAGGGCCGCCTTGCGCAGATCGTATTCGGCATCCCCGCGGTCAAGGGTGTGGAGTTCGGCGCGGGCTTCGCCGCGGCGCGCCTGCGCGGCAGCGAAAACAACGACGCCTTCGCCGTGGAAAACGGGCGCGTCGTCACCCGGACGAACCGCTGCGGCGGGATACTGGGCGGCATCTCGACAGGCATGCCCATCACGTTCCGCGCTGCCTTCAAGCCGACGCCGTCCATCGCAAAGACGCAGGAGACGGTGGACCTTGCGACGATGCGTCCGACGACGCTCTCCGTGCCGGGAAGGCACGATCCCTGCATCGTCCCGCGCGCGCTGCCGGCCGTTGAGGCCGCGGCGGCAATCGTGATGTACGACGAACTCTTATCGGTGACGGAAGAAAGCGTGTAAAGCAATATGGATTTACAAGGATATCGTCGGAAGATCGACCGGATCGACGGCGAGATGACGCGGCTCTTCGCCGAGCGCATGGCGCTCGCCGAGCAGATCGCGGCGTATAAGAAAGCGCATGACCTGCCCGTGTACGACGCGGAGCGGGAGGAGGAGAAGCTCGCCGAGATCCGGGACAAGCTGCCGGACGAGCTCAAGGAGTACGGCGCGTCGCTCTACCGGCACCTCTTCGAGCTGAGCCGCGAGTGGCAGGAGCATATCCTGCATGAGCGAGGCGATGAGGAGGCTTGAATGAACAATCTGATCCTCATCGGCATGCCCGGCTGCGGCAAGACGACGCTGGCGCGCGCCTCCGGCGAGGCCATGGGCCTGCCGTGGTACGACTGCGACGACCTCATCGAGGAGAAAGCGGGCATGTCCGTCGCCGAGGTGTTCTCGCTCTACGGGGAGGAGGGCTTTCGCGCGATGGAGACGGCGGCGCTCATCGCGCTGTGCAAGCGCGAGCGCAGCGTCATCGCAACGGGCGGCGGCTGCGTCACGCGCCCGGAAAACTATGGCATCCTGCGTGCGGGCGGCACGGTTTTCTGGCTGCGCCGCAGCATCGAATTGCTCTCCCGCGAGGGGCGGCCTTTGTCGCTCACCTGCGACCTTTCTGCGATGTTTGAGGTGCGCAGACCGCTCTATGAGCGTTTTTCCGACCGGCAGATCGACAACAACGGAACCGTTGAGGAAACGGTGCAAAAAATCCGGAACGCCTTTCAAATGTAAGAAGACGCCATAGCCGGCGTGGGAACAGAGACTTCAAAAACAGAGGAGGGAACCGTCATGCGACGCAAAGACCGTGAGATCACCGATCTTGGGGAGATCGAAGCAATCCTGCAAAAAGCCCGTTACCTGCACCTTGGGCTGGTGGACGGCGACGCGCCCTACGTCGTGCCGATGCACTACGGCTGTCTGCTGGAGGACGGCAGGCTGACGTTCTACATGCACTGTGCGAAGGAGGGGCGCAAGCTCGACCTCATTCGCGCCAATCCCAAGGCGTTCGTCCAGATCGACGCCGACGAGGCGCTGATCTCGGGCGGAGACGATCCCTGCAAGTACAGCGCGACCTATCGAAGCTTCATGGGCAGCGGACGGGCGCGCATCATCGAGGATACGGCGGAGAAGATGGGCGGTCTTTCGCTTCTGATGCGCACGCAGACCGGACGGGAATTCGCCGTCAACGGCCAGATGGCGGCGAAGGTCGCGGTGATCCGCGTGGATATCGACGCGTACAGCGCGAAGAGCCGTCCCGTGCAGAACGCCGCGTCGTCGCAGGAGGAGCCGGACGAGGAGACGCGCAAGGCGCTCGCCGACATGGACAACAAGGAGCTGTTCAGCGTCGCGACCGGCGATCGCGGCCCCATCGCGCAGCATTACCTGCGCGGGATCATCCGCACCTACCGCGCAAAATACGGAAACGACGCGGACCTTCACACCATGGTGCAGACGGTACTCTCGGAAGAGGAATGAGAAAAAGGCACGCGAGGCGTGCCTTTTTCATGCCCTGACGCCGTAGGCGTCCATCGCGGCGAAGAGCCGCTCGCGGTTTTCCGGCTGCATGGCGCAAAGCGGCAGCCGCAGCTCGTCGGTGCAGAGGCCGAGCCGCGCCATGGCGGTCTTGACGGGGATGGGGTTCACCTCGCAGAACAGCGCGCGCAGCAGCTCCGTCATCCGCAGCTGCAGCACGCCCGCCTTGTGGAGGCTGCCGGAGAGGCAGAGACGGGTCAGCTCCCGCATGTCGCCGGGGATCAGATTTGCGGCGGTGGAGATCACGCCCGCGCCGCCGAGCGCCAGGATCGCGGTCGTGTCCTCGTCGTTGCCGGACCAGACGCAGAAGTCGTCGCCGCAGCGGTTTCGCGTGTCCTGGATCAGCGCAAAATTGCCGCTGGCCTCCTTGACGCCGACGATGTTCGGATGCTCGGCGAGGGCGGCGTAGGTCTCGGCGCTGCAGGAGAGTCCTGTGCGGGAGGGAACGTTGTAGACGATGACGGGGAGATGCACCGCGTCGGCGATCGCCGTGTAATGGGCGACAAGCCCGGCCTGCGTCGCCTTGTTGTAGTACGGCGTCACGACGAGGACGCCGTCCGCGCCCAGCGCCTCCGCCTCCTGCGAAAGCGCGACGGCGTGGGCGGTGCCGTTGGAGCCGGTGCCCGCGATGACCGGCGCGCGGCCGGCGGTCTGGTCGACGCAGGCCTTGATGAGGGCGGTGCGCTCTTCATGGCGGAGCGTGGGCGCTTCGCCGGTGGTGGCGCAGACGACGAGCGCGTCGACGCGCTGGGCAAGCTGGCGTTCGACCAGGGCGCGGAATGCGTCCCAATCGGGCGCGCCGCCGCGAAACGGCGTGACGAGCGCGGTCGCGCAGCCGGTGAACAGGGGTGCTTTCGGGGAAGATCGCAAGGGGTATCCCACCTTTCCATAAACTGACAGGGAGAATCTGGCCGCTTTTTCTTGAAACACGGCGCCTTTTCATTTATAATGGCAAAAGAGGCATTGTATGCCAGATAAGCCATGCGGGAGCGTGTCTGATGAGAAAGCTTTTCAAAACGACGATACTCGGCCTGCTGCTGTGCTGTCTTTGCTCTGTCGGCGCGCAGGCCATGGAGAATCATATGCTGAAGGTGGGGCTGAAATTCGGAAACGACGCGATGAATTCCGCCAACCTCCAGAACTACAACGACACCGTCGCGGGCCGCGGCTACACCATGGGCTACTTCGGCTCCGACCGCTGCTTTGTCCCGCTGGGGCCCTCCACGACCGAGTACAAGGTCACGGTGTCCATCGACGGGAACTTCTACGCCTCCGGCAACGCGAACTACTTCGGCACGGGCGGCAGCGCCCAGTACGGCGGCTGGCATTTGCAGCTCCAGACCGTCTACGGCAGCTACGACGAGGCCGCCGCCGTCGCCGCGCGCTATGACGGCGCCTTCGTCGCGTATCTCACGGATATCTATGCCGTGCGCCTCGGCCAGTACACCTCGCAGGACGCAGCGGACGCCGCGCTCGCCGCGTGGAGCGGGGAGGACGCCGTCATGGTTGTTGCGCCCAGCAACACCGGCGTCGTCGTGACGGTGACGGGCACGAACCGCGTGTTGTTCTATTTCGACTGCGGCGGCCTGCGGTCGCTCGCGATCATGCCGCAGCCCGTCGGGACGGAAAAGCCCGTGACCTGGTTCCGCGGCTACCGCTACTACGGCGGGTTCGAGTACCAGCGCGTGACGGGCGGCAACATCAACGTGGTCAACGTGGTCCAGGCCGACGATTACGTCAAGGGCTGCGTCGGCTGGGAGATCGGCAGCGACAAGCCTCTGGAGGCCATCAAGGCGCAGGCGGTCTGCGCGCGCACCTACGCCGCCATGCAGACGCGCCACCGCTCGCAGGGCTTCGACGTCTGCTCCACGGACGACTGTCAGGTCTATCAGGGTCTCGCCTCCGCCAACGAGGTCACCGACCGCGCGGTGGACGAGACGGCGGGCGTCTATCTGTACTATGAGGGACGGTACGCCGAGGCCTACTACTACTCCAGCAACGGCGGCGCCAGCGAGGACGCCAAAAACGTCTGGGGCAGCGAGGTGGGCTACCTTAAGGGCAAAGAAGACCCCTACGAAGCCTTCATCGCGGACCGCATCCCGAACTACAACTGGACGACGACGTTCAGCAAGAGCGAGCTGACGTCGAAGCTGCAGGCGAAGGGCGTCAACATCGGCACGGTGAACAGCGTCTACGTCTCGGAGTATACGCCGAGCGGCAACGTCTACGCGCTGACCTTTGTGGGAACGAACGGAACCAAGACCGTCTACCGCGAAGCCTGCCGCACGACGCTGGGGCTGCGCAGCATGCGCTTCACCGTCGGCGTCGCGGGCGGCGGGGCATACTACATCAACAGCTCCGGCAGCTCGGTGAGCGGCCTCCGCGGCCTCTTTACCATTTCCGGCAGCGGCGCGGTGGCGCAGTACAACGGGAACGCGGAGGAGACCTACGTCATCACCTCCAACGGCACGGCGAAGCTGCAAAGCGGCGCCGCCGCGGCGGGCGCGTCCTCCGACACGTTCACCTTCGTCGGCAGCGGCTGGGGCCACAACGTCGGCATGAGCCAGTGGGGCGCCGCCGCCATGGCGGAGCAGGGCTACTCGTTCCGCGACATTCTGCAATTCTACTACACAGGTGTTACCGTCCAATGAAAACAAGCGACTTTGACTATGCTCTCCCGCCGGAGCTGATCGCGCAGACGCCGAGCGAGCGGCGCGACCACTCGCGGCTGCTGTGCCTCGACAAGACGACGGGGGACTTTTCCCACCATCATTTTTACGATTTCCCGGACTTTCTGCGTCCGGGGGACTGTCTCATTCTGAACGACAGCCGCGTTCTGCCTGCGCGTCTGCTGGGACGCCGCCTGCCCGGCGGGGGCGCCTGCGAGGTGCTGCTGCTCATCGACCGCGGCGAGAGCGTCTGGGAGTGCATCGTGCGCCCGGGCAAGCATCTGCGCGCGGGCGCGAAGCTGAGCTTCGGCGACGGAGAGCTGACCGCCGAGGTCACGGAGGTGCTGCCGGACGGCAACCGCCTCGTGAGGTTCTCCTACGAGGGCATCTTTCTGGAAGTCTTGGAGCGCCTCGGCAAGATGCCGCTGCCGCCGTACATCAAGGCGGAGCTTTCGGACAGGGAGCGCTATCAGACGGTATACTCCCGGGTGAACGGCAGCGCGGCGGCGCCGACGGCGGGGCTGCACTTCACGCCGGAGCTGCTGGAGAAGATCGCCGCCATGGGCGTGAAGCTTGGCTATGTGACGCTGCACGTCGGCCTCGGCACGTTCCGGCCCGTCAAGGAGGACGAGCTGGAGGATCACGCGATGCACAGCGAGTACTGCACCGTGCCGGAGGAGACGGCGGCGCTCATCAACGAGACGAAGGCGCGGGGCGGACGCGTGATCTGCGTCGGCACGACCTCCTGCCGCACCGTCGAAAGCTGGGCGAAGGCGGACGGCACGATGGAGGCCTCCGCGGGCTGGACGGATATCTACATCTACCCGGGCTATCGCTTCAAGGTGACGGACGCGCTGGTGACGAATTTCCACCTGCCGCAGTCGACGCTGCTGATGCTCGTCTCGGCGCTGGCGGGGCGGGAGCATATCCTTGCGGCCTACGAGGAGGCCGTGCGGGAGCGCTACCGCTTCTTCAGCTTCGGCGACGCGATGTTTATTTATTGATGTAGGGAGACGCTATGTTTCAGGTCATCCGAACGGAAGGCAAGGCGCGGCGCGGACGGTTCCGCTGCGCCCACGGCGGCGAGGTACAGACGCCGGTATTTATGAACGTCGGGACGCAGGCCGCCATCAAGGGCGGCCTCTCCGCGCTCGACCTGCACGAGATCGGCACGCAGATCGAGCTGAGCAACACCTATCACCTGCACCTGCGCCCGGGCGACGACGTGGTGCGCCGGCTCGGCGGGCTGCACAAGTTCATGCGCTGGGACGGCCCGATCCTCACCGACAGCGGCGGGTTTCAGGTGTTTTCGCTCGCGAGCCTGCGCAAGATCAAGGAGGAGGGCGTCACGTTCGCGTCCCATCTCGACGGCCGCCGCATTTTCATGGGGCCGGAGGAGAGCATGCGCATCCAGTCCAACCTCGGCAGCGACATCGCCATGGCCTTCGACGAGTGCGTGGAGAATCCCGCGCCCTATGAGTACGCCAAGGCGTCCTGCGAGCGGACGCTCCGCTGGCTGGAGCGCTGCAAGGCGGAGCATGACCGTCTGAACGCTCTGCCGGACACGGTCAATCCCGGACAGATGCTCTTCGGCATCAACCAGGGGGCGACGTATCCGAACCTTCGCATCCGGCACATGCAGGAGATCGCGAAGCTCGACTGCGAGGGCTACGCCATCGGCGGTCTCGCGGTGGGGGAGCCGACGCAGGTGATGTACGATATCATCGACGCGGTGGAGCCGTACATGCCCCAGGACAAGCCCCGCTACCTCATGGGCGTCGGCACGCCGTCCAACATCATCGAGGGCGTGGCGCGCGGCGTGGACTTCTTCGACTGCGTCATGCCCGCGCGCAACGCGCGGCACGGGAAGCTGTTCACCTGGTCGGGGACGATCAACCTCAAAAACGAGAAGTTCAAGCTGGACGAGAGCCCTCTCGATCCCGCGTGCGACTGTCCAGTGTGCCGGAACTTCTCCCGCGCGTACCTCCGCCATCTGTTCAAGGCGGAGGAGACGCTGGCGCTGCGGCTCTCGGTGATGCACAACCTGTACTTCTACAACAAGCTGACCGAGCGCATCCGCGACGCGCTGGACGCGGGCGAGTTCGCGGCGTTCCGCGCCAGATACAGCGGCAGACTGGACGAGCGGGCGTAGCTGCGGCGCGTTTTTCGCCGTTTTGCCGCCGCGGAGCAAAAAGGGCTTGCGAAAGCGCGCAGCTTTCGCTATAATATGGCTTGACTTTTTCAGAAAGGAACTTTTTGGCATATGGAATCCGGAAATCTGATAATGATCGTTCTCATGATCGCGATCTTCTACTTCCTGTTGATCCGTCCCGAGAACAAGCGCAAAAAGCAGGCGGAGGAGATGCGCAGCAGCATCAAGAAGGGCGAGCGCATCACCACCATCGGCGGCATGGTCGGCAAGGTCGTGCAGGTGAACGACTCCACGGTCGTCTTTGAGACCGGCGAGGACCGCGTCCGCATCGAGATCGCGAAGTGGGGCGTCCAGTCCACTGAGGGCGCCGAGAAGGCCGCGGCGGAAAAGCAGAGCGGCGGTCTCTTCGGCGGCAAGAAGGAAAAAGCCGCGGAGAGCAAGACCGAGGAGCTGCCCGAGGCCGATAAGGCGGAGAAGGCGGAAAAGGAAGAGAAGGCCGACTTCGATCCCGAGATCAAGTGACAATCGAACACCAAACGCGAAAGAACAGCTGCGCAAGCGGCTGTTCTTTTCTTTCTGCGTTGCGCATATGCTCTCGTGTACAAGACATAGGGGAGGGATCGCCTTGAAGCAGATGAAAGGGGCCGCTGTCGGCGCGGGGATTTCCCTGCTGCTGTATCTCGCGCTGCTGGCGCTTGGCGCACTGCTGCTGGTGCACGGTACGGTGGATGAGTCGCACACCGGCGTGTGCGTGTGGATCGCGGCGTTGATCGCCGCGCTGGTCGGTTCGAAAGCCGCGGCCTACCGGGCGGAGCAGCCGCTCGTGCGGATCTCGGCATGCGGCGCCGCGTTCTATCTGACGGTCCTGCTGACCGGCTTTCTGATCCACGATACGCTCTCTCCGAGCCGCGCCGCGGCGCTGGTCCTGCCCGTGCTCACCGGCTGTGCGATCTCGGCGCTGTTCGGCCGCGGCGGAAAGCGGAGCAGGGGAGGGAAGCGTCCAGCAAGGCGTTCACGCAAGTGAACATAATATTCAACGGCCTGCTTTCCCGGATTGACAACCTGCACAGAAATTTGACCGATTTCACAATTTGACGAGCCGGGGACCCGTGCGCGGGGTCGGGCGGTCAAAACCGCGCTTTCCGCTGTGTTTTAGGCAGTCTTTCCATATATTGTAAATCCGCAAAAACCACGACACCAGATGTTGTTTTGCTTGTAAACCGGAAAAGCGTATGTTAACATAGTAAACATAACGCAATTTACATAATAATGTAGCATAATAGACAAAATTGGAGAAATTCGGCAAATTCGCTTGCGAAACATAAGTAAAAGCACTATTATTTATGAGTACGTTTTGCGCGTAATTCCGCACTGCGGTTCTGCCGATGGCTCCTTTGTGAGGTGAACCATGAACGGAACCGGAAAGGCGCGAAAGCTGCGATATGTGACGGTGGACATCCTGCCGCTGCGTTCGCTGCTTCCGGCGCTGTTTTTATCGCTCGGCATACTGGGCGGCTACCTGCTCTCCGCGCGCTTCGCGCCGGAGACCGAGGGAGAGCTCCGCCGATACTTTGACGGCTACCTCGCGCTGACGGCGCAGAGGCCGCTTTCACCGGAGGCGGCCGTGCAGACGCTGGTCTGCTTCTTCCGTGCGCCGGTGCTGGCGTTTTTGATGGGCTTTGCCTCGATCGGCGTCTTTGCGCTTCCCGCGCTCTATGCCTTCCAGGGTCTGGTGCTCTCGTTTTCGCTGTTTTCCTTTGCGGGGGCGATGGGGCGGGACAGCTTTTTGCTGCTTCCGGCGCTGTTTGCGGTGCGGCTGCTTTTCGTCCTGCCGGCGACGCTGGCGCTGGGGACGGAGGCGTTCGAGAAGTCGCGCGCGCTGGCGGCGCTCTCGCTGGGAGGCGGAAAGCACGCCCGACCGGTCGCCTACGGCGTAACGTACTGGTACCGCTTTGCCGTGTGCTGTGTGTGTCTGCTCATCGGCTGCGTGCTGGAGCTTTGGCTCGTGCCGCTGCTGCTGGCGCGATTCTGATACGAAAGAGAAAGGAGGGATGTTTTTCTTGGACGAGTTGTTGGAAAGCTATCGGGCGTATCTGGCCGATGAAAAACATGCCTCCCAGAATACGCTCAGTTCCTATATGCGCGATCTGAACCAGTTCGCCGCGTGGCTGAAAGAGCATCAGGTGACGGACCTCAGCGCGGTCAGGCAGAGCACCGTTTCGGAGTATGTCGAGTGGATGACCTCCAAGGGCAAGTCCGCCGCGACCGTCACCCGTTCCATCGCTTCCATCAAATCGCTGTACGCCTACCTGCAGGGCAAGGGCGTCGTCAAGAGCAATCCCGCCAAGGGCGTTGCGACCGTGAAGGTCGAGCGCAGATTCCCCGAGATCCTCACCAGCCGCGAGGTCGAGCTGTTTTTGGAGCAGCCGCAGTGCGTCGACGCCAAGGGCTACCGCGACCACGCCATGCTGGAGCTGCTGTACGCCACCGGCATCCGCGTTTCGGAGCTGATCTCGCTGGACGAGAAGGACGTGAGCCTCAGCGCGGGCTTCATCCGCTGCGAGAGCAAGGGCAAGGAGCGCATCATCCCGCTCTATCCCGCCGCCGTCAAGGCGATGTCGGACTATATGAAGGATATCCGTCCGCAGCTGATCGCCGATCCGGAGGAGACGGCGCTGTTCGTCAACATGAACGGCGAGCGCATGAGCCGTCAGGGCTTCTGGAAGATCGTCAAGCACTACCAGGAGATGGCGCAGATCAATAAGGACATCACGCCCCACACGCTGCGCCATTCGTTCGCGGTGCACCTGCTGGAAAACGGCGCGGATCTCCGCTCCATTCAGGAGATGCTGGGACACGCGGACATCTCGTCGACGCAGATCTACACTCACGTCGTGAAAAAGCAGCTCAAGGACGTGTACCAGAGGGCGCACCCGAGAGCGTAAAAGACCGTTTCCCGAAAGCGGGGAAGCGGTCTTTTTGCTTGCCGCCGTTTTTAGGAACAGATGTTCTTGCTTTTTGCCGGAGGTTTTGGTACAATCAATCAGAATCCACATCGGAGGTGAGGGGCTTGCGTATCCTGGGCATCGATCCGGGCATCGCCATCGTCGGCTTCGGGCTGATCGAGGCGAACGCCGGACAGGCGCAGATGCTGCAATACGGCGCCATCACCACCGAGGCGGGGCTCCCGCTGGCGACGCGGCTGTACCAGATCGGAAACGACATGGAGGAGCTGCTCAGGCAATGCAAGCCGGACGTCATCTCCATCGAGGAGCTTTTTTTCAACAACAACATCACCACCGGCATCGCCGTCGCCCACGGCAGAGGAGTGCTGCTGTACGCCGCGGAGAAGTGCGGCGTGCCGCTATTTGAGTACACGCCCGCGCAGGTCAAGCAGGCGGTGGTCGGCTACGGCAAGGCGGAGAAGCGGCAGGTCATGGACATGACGAAGCGGCTTTTGAAGCTCAAGGCCGTGCCGCGTCCCGACGACGCGGCGGACGCGCTCGCCCTCGCGCTCTGCCACGCGCGCAGCGCCACGTCGCTGCTTGCGCGCGCGAATCTGCAGGCGAAGCAGACGATATAACGCACGCAAGCGCGCGTTATATGTCATAGGATCGCCGTATTTTCTCGCCGCTGACGCGGCAGCCGGAAATACATGGCTTTACGCGTCTGCGCCGTCTGCGCGAGACGCGGCGCAAGCGGATGAAGGAGATATCTTTTATGTTTTACTATCTGAACGGCACCGTTGCGCACATCGAGCCCTACCTCGCGGTCATCGACTGCGGCGGCGTGGGCTATGCCTGCCGCACGACCAACACGACGCTGGCTCAGCTGCACAAGGGTCAAGCGGGTAAGCTTTACACATACCTGAACGTCGGAGAGGACGTTTTCGACCTCTACGGCTTTGCGACGCAGGGAGAGCTGGGGAGCTTCCGGCAGCTGCTCTCGGTCTCCGGCGTGGGGCCGAAGGCGGCGCTGGCGATCCTCTCCTCGACGACGCCGGAGGGGCTTGCCATGGCGGTCATCACCGGCGACGAGAAGACGCTGACCGCCGCGCCCGGCATCGGCAAGAAGATCGCGCAGCGCATCATACTCGAGCTGAAGGACAAGCTTGCCAAGGAGCAGCAGGCGGGCGGCTTTGTGCCGGCCGCCGCGGCCGCCGCGCCGGGCGGGAGCAAGTCGGTCGAGGCCGCGCAGGCGCTGGCGGTGCTGGGCTACTCGCAGTCCGACGTCGCCGCGGCGATGAAGGGCCTGGACGTGGAGGCGCTGCCGCTGGAGGAGATCGTCCGGCAGGCGCTGCGCCGTATGGTCAAATAGGATGGCGGACCGCTTTGCCGACAGCGCGCTTGTGCTGCGCCTGTTTATCATTTTTCTGGCGGCGTCGCTGGCTGCGCTGCTCATCGCCTGCGTATTCGGGCGGCGCTGGGGCGACCTGTCCAGCCGCCGGCACTACGGCGAGGCGCTGAACGAGGAAGAGCTGAGGGCGCTTGCGCGCGCCCGCCGCGGCTTTCTGGTATGGGCGGGCCTTTCGCTGGTCTCGGCCGGATTCGCGTTTTTCGCGCTGCGATGAGGAGAAGAGGAAATGAGCATCGATTTCGGAACCGATATCTTTGAAGAGCCGCTTGTCGCAAAGACCTTTTTGCAGGAGGACGCGCAGGAGAGCTCTCTGCGCCCCAAAACGCTGCGCGAGTATATCGGGCAGGAGAAGGCGAAGGGCAACCTCGCCGTGTTCATCGAGGCGGCGAAGCGGCGCGAAGAGTCGCTCGACCACGTGCTGCTGCACGGGCCTCCGGGCCTCGGCAAGACGACGCTGGCCGGCATCATCGCACAGGAGATGGGCGTCGGCATCCGCATCACCTCGGGGCCTGCCATCGAAAAAGCCGGCGACCTTGCGGCGCTGCTGACCAACCTGAGCGAGAACGACATCCTTTTCGTCGACGAGATCCACCGGCTCAACCGCGCGGTGGAGGAGATCCTGTATCCCGCGATGGAGGATTACGCCATCGACATCATCATCGGCAAGGGTCCCAGCGCCAACTCGATCCGGCTGGATCTGCCGCACTTCACCCTCATCGGCGCGACGACCCGCTCGGGCCAGCTTTCCGCGCCGCTGCGCGACCGCTTCGGCGTGACGCTGCGCCTGGAGCTGTACACGCCGGAGGAGCTGCAGCGCATCGTGACGCGCAGCGCCGGTATCCTGGGCGTCGAGATCGAGCCGGAGGGCGCGCTGGAGATCGCGCGCCGTTCCCGCGGCACGCCGCGCATCGCCAACCGCATGCTGCGCCGGGTGCGCGATTTTGCGGAGGTCAAGGCCGACGGCGTCATCACGCGCGCCGTGGCCGACGAGGCGCTGCGCGCGCTGGAGATCGACTATCTGGGCCTCGACCCCGTCGACCGCCGCATGCTCCGCGCCGTGATCGAGAACTACGGCGGCGGTCCCGTGGGGCTGGAGACGCTCGCGGCCACCATCGGGGAAGAGTCGGTGACCATCGAGGACGTCTACGAGCCGTATCTGATGCAGCTCGGCTTTCTGACGCGGACGCCGCGCGGGCGCTGCGTGACGCGCAAGGCGTACGAGCACCTCGGCTTGTCCGTGCCCACCGGCATGGCGGACGGCAGCGAGCAGCTCTCGCTGTGACCTCGTATGAAAATAATTGGCATCGGCTATAAATTTCATGAAAAAATTTACTTTATTTTGGTAAATGCTTGACAAATGAAAGAACAGACGGGTATAATACACGAGGTTGATGACTACAGCGGCTGCTCGGACGAGCAGCTGTGCGAGCGCGTCGCCGCAGGGGAACTGGATGCGGAGGCCGCGCTTGTGTCGCGTTATTACGCTTTGGTGCGCGCCTGCGCGCGTCCGCTGTTTCTGACCGGCGGCGACGGCGAGGATCTGATCCAGGAGGGCATGTTCGGCCTGATCCGCGCCATGCGCGAGTATCGCGGCGGGCGCTCCGCCAGCTTCCGCACGTTTGCGGAGGCGTGTATTCGCAACCGTCTCTACTCCGCTTTACGTACCGCGGCGCGCGACAAGCATGCGCCGCTCAACCAATCCGTTTCTTTGGATCACCCTTTCTTTGACAGCAATTCCTACACCTCCGGTGCTTTTGACGTTTCTCATACCGATCCCGAGCAGCTGATCGCCGACCGGGATTATGTGGAGAGCCTGCTCGAGAGCACGACGAAGCAGTTGTCCGAGTTTGAAGCGAAGATTTTAGGGTATTACCTGGACGGTCTGTCTTGCCAGGAGATTGCAAAGATCGTAGGGAAGTCCCCGAAATCGGTGGACAACGCCGTGCAGCGCGTTCGGCGCAAGGTGGCGCGGCAGCTTTCATCCGGCGAATTCAGCAAAAGCTGAACGCAATATTATTATTGGAAATTCGAAGAGAGGGCAAGATCATGTACGAAGACAAAACCTTAGTCTGCAAAGAATGCGGCAACGAGTTCGTGTTCACCGCCGGCGAGCAGGAGTTCTACGCGGAGCGCGGCTTCCAGAACGAGCCGCAGCGCTGCAAGGCCTGCCGTGACGCGCGCAAGAACGCTGCCCGCGGTCCCCGTGAGTATTTCACGGCTGTTTGCGCGAACTGCGGCGGCGAGGCCCGCGTTCCGTTCGAGCCGAAGACCGACCGTCCGGTTTATTGCAGCGACTGCTTCGCCAAGATGCGCGCTGAGCAGCAGTAAGAGGTTTCCAAAAAAGTCCGCCTTCGGGCGGACTTTTTTCTGCCGTGCGTCAAGGGCCAGATGGATTTTCCTATTGAAAAATCGGGAAATATGGGGTACACTATGCCATGTTATTTCTGTTGGGAGGTTGATTTCCTATGATTCAGATCACAAAAGACACCGTGATCGGTGATATTTTAGACATTGCCCCGCAGACCGCGCCGATCTTTTTCTCCATCGGGATGCACTGCCTCGGCTGCCCGTCCAGCCGCGGCGAGACCGTGGAGGAGGCCTGCATGGTGCACGGCATCGATCCCGAAAAGCTGCTTGCCATCGTCAACGAGGAAGCCAACCGCGAGTTTGACGAGGGCGAGGAAGCGGCGGAATAACCAAACGGCAGGACGCGTACGGATTCCCGTATGCGTCCTGTTTGAGGATGGGAAGCCAGAGCGTCCCTGCTGCGGAGAATACCATGGGCGAAAAAGAATTGAAATTATCCCCGCGCCTGCAGTGCATCGCGGAGCTGGTCCGGTCCGGCGCACGCCTGGCGGACGTCGGCACCGATCACGCGTACCTGCCTGTATGGCTGCTGCAGAACGGGAAGATCACCCGCGCCGTCGCGTCGGACGTGGTGGCGGGCCCGCTCTCGCGCGCCCGCCAGACGGCGGAGGAGTACGGCCAGTCCGAACGACTCGAATTCCGGCTCTGCGACGGGCTGGACGGCTATGACGCGGGCGAATGTGACGTCGTCGTGATCGCCGGCATGGGCGGCGAGACGATGATCGGTATCCTCGGCGCCGCGCCGTGGCTGCGGCAGGAGGGCGTCACGCTGCTGCTCCAGCCGATGACCCGGGCGGAGCTGCTGCGCCCGTGGCTGGCGGAGAACGGCTATCGTATCGAATGTGAGCGTCTGGTGCGCGACCGCGGCACGATCTATGCCGTGCTGGAGGTCACAGCGGGACAGGATGCACCCTATGCGCCGCCGGAGGCGTGGTGCGGTCGTAAGACGAAAGGGGAAACCCTTTACGGAGACTACGTCTCCGACCGCATCCGGAAGCTGGAGGAAGCCGCCGCGGGGCTGCGGCGGGCCAAGCAGATCGACGAGGCGCTTTTGTCGTCTGTCGAAGCCGACGCCGCGGCGCTGCGTCGGGAGAGAGAGGAGTGGACACATGCCAACCGCAGCGGAGATCGAAAGCAGGCTCTTTGACTGGGCGCCGCGTGCGCTTGCCGCCGACTGGGACAATGTGGGACTGCTGGTCGGCAGCGGCGCGGGCGAGGTCACGCGCGTGCTGGTGGCGCTGGACGTGACCGAGTGGGTCGCCGACGAGGCGATCGAGCGCGGCGCGGACCTGATCGTCGCGCACCATCCGGTGATGAACTGCCGCTGGCACGCGGTGCAGACCGTGCGGGACGACGACCCGCAGGGGAGGACGCTGACGAAGCTGCTGCGCGGCGGCGTTTCGGCGATCTGCATGCACACGAATCTGGACGCCGCGGACGGCGGCGTGAACGACCTTTTGGCCCGAGCGCTGGGCTTGGAGGACGTATCGCCGCTGAGCGAGGAAAAAATCGGGCGCGTCGGCACGCTGAAAAGTGAAATAGGGCTTGAAGAATTCCTGCCTGTTGTGATACAATCACTAAGTTGCAGCGGCGTGCGTTACCGCGACAACGGAAAGCGCGTGCGCAAGGTGGCGGTGGGCGGAGGCTCCTGCGCGGAATACATCGCAAACGCCGCGGCGCTCGGCTGCGACACGTTTGTGACCGCCGACCTCAAGTATCACGACATTCTGGATACAAACGACATCAATCTGATCGACGCGGGCCATTTTCCGACGGAGAACCTCGTCTGCGGCGCGATCCGGGCGTATCTGGAGCGCTGCTTCCCGCAGCTTGACGTCATGCTTTCCACATCGCATCACGATGTGATACAGTATTATATGGAATCATTCACATAAAAGGAGAAATCACCATGTCCGGACATTCCAAGTGGCACAATATACAAAAGACCAAGGGCGCGGCTGACGCCAAGCGCAGCGCGGCGTTCACCAAGATCGCGAAGGAGATCATCGTCGCGGTCAAGCAGGGCGGCTCCGGCGACCCGAACAACAACTCCCGTCTCGCCACCGTCATCGCCAAGGCGAAGGCGGCCAATATGCCGAACGACAACATCAAGCGCACCATCGACAAGGCGCTGGGCTCCGGCAACACCGACAACTACGAGTCCGTCACCTACGAGGGCTACGGTCCCTGCGGCGTCGCCGTCATCGTCGAGGCGCTGACCGACAACCGCCAGCGCACCGCGCCGGAGGTCCGTCACTACTTCGACAAGTTCGGCGGAAACTTAGGCGCACAGGGCTGCGTGAGCTGGTCCTTCGACCGCAAGGGCGTCATCGTCATCGACAACGAGGACGGCGACTACGAGGAGGACAAGGTCATGGAGGACGCGCTGGAAGCCGGCGCGGAGGATTTCGAGGCCGACGGCCCCGTGTTCGAGATCACGACCGATCCCGACGCGTTCCCCGAGGTCGTGAAGGCGCTGGAGGACAAGGGCTACGTGTTCGTCAGCGCGGAGATTTCCATGGTCCCGCAGAACTACGTCACGCTCAAGACCGAGGACGACGTGAAGAACATGGAGAAGCTCATCGATTTCCTGGAGGAGAACGAGGACGTGCAGAACGTCTGGCACAACTGGGAGCAGGACTGAAACCACGTCCAAACAGAAACGCATAGAGAAACCCCCGGCGCGTTTGCGCCGGGGGTTTCATATTCAAGTGCGAGCAAAACTGTAAGCCGGGTTCTGTATTTGACAGTCATCTATCTAGCCGCGGCGTTGCCGCCGCGATCCAGCCACCCCGGGAGCGGTCGGGCCAACCTTGGGACCCCGGCTAGTAGATCCCCGCTCCCATACCGGTGTTGCTCCGGATAGAGTTTACAGCGACGGACGCTTCCACGCCGTCGGGTGCGCTCTTACCGCACCTTTCCACCATCACCTCGTCGATGCAGGCACCGAACGGAGGCAGTCTATTTCTGTTGCACTTTTCCTAAGATCGCTCTCGGCGGGCGTTACCCGTTATCCTTGCCCTTTGGAGCCCGGACTTTCCTCACCGTACAGCCTTTCGACTCGCACGGCGCGACTGTCTGTCTTACTCGCTGGAACCATTTTAGACTGCGCCGGACGCATCTGTCAAGACGCAAATTCGATTGCTATTTTTACCACTTTGCGATATACTACCAAAGCTGGAACCTATTCGGAAAGAAGGCACATTCATGGAGCGGAACGCTTGGATCGAATCCCTGAAAGACAAACGCGTTGCGGTGCTCGGCATCGGCGTGAGCAACACGCCGCTGATCGAGCTGCTGTGCAGAAACGGCGTGCGGGTGACCGCATGCGATAAAAAGAGCCGCGAGGCGCTGGGAGACACGGCGTCCGCGCTGGAAGCGCTGGGCGCGGCGCTGCGGCTTGGAGACGACTATCTCAAGGACATCGATGCCGACCTCATCTTCCGCACGCCGGGCATGCGTCCCGACGTGCCGGAGCTGCTGGAGGCCAAGGCGCGGGGAAGCGTCGTCACCTCGGAGATGCAGGTCTTTTTCGAGGTCTGCCCCTGTCCGATCATCGCCGTGACCGGCAGCGACGGCAAGACCACCACCACCAGCATCATCGCCGAGCTTCTGCGCGCCGCGGGGCGGACGGTCTGGCTCGGCGGGAACATCGGCCACCCGCTGCTCGCCGAGGCGGGGCAGATCCGGCCGGACGATTTCGCCGTGTTGGAGCTTTCCTCCTTCCAGCTGCTCGACATGACCCGCAGCCCGCATATCGCCGTCATGACGAATCTCGCGCCGAACCACCTCGACGTGCACCGCGACATGGCGGAGTACATCGCGGCGAAGGAGAATATCTACCTGCATCAGGGCGCGGACGATATCGCCATCTTCAACGTCGATAACGAGATCACGCGGGAGCTGTCGCAAAAGGCAAAGGGACGCACGCGTCTCTTCAGCCGCAAAGGCGAGGTCTCCGACGGCGCGTTCGTGCGAGATGGCGCGATCTGGCTGCGCAGCGCCGCGGGAGAGCGGGAGATCGTCAAAACCGCCGATATCCGCATCCCCGGGCAGCACAATGTGGAGAACTACTGCGCCGCGATCGCGGCGACGGACGGCCTGGCGCCGGACGAGACCGTGCGCAAGGTCGCGCGGGAGTTTGCCGGCGTGGAGCACCGCATCGAGCTGGTGCGCGAGCGCCGCGGCGTGAGGTGGTACAACGACTCCATCGCGTCGAGCCCGACGCGGACCATCGCGGGACTGCGCTCGTTTGACCGGAAGGTGATCCTGATTGCCGGCGGATATGACAAGCATATTCCCTTTGCACCGCTTGCGCCGGAAGTGGTGGAGCACGTCAAACTGCTGGTCCTCTGCGGCGCGACGGCAAACGCGATCCGCGCGGCGGTCACATCCTACGAGGGCTATCACGGCGAGCCGGAGATCGTGGAGGCCGCCACCTTGCAGGAGGCGGTCGACGCCGCGGCGGCGCGGGCCGAGGCGGGAGATATCGTGACGCTTTCGCCGGCCTGCGCGGCCTTCGACCAGTTCGCGAACTTCATGGAGCGCGGCAAGGCGTTCAAGGCGATGGTGCAGGCGCTGGAGGCGTAAACGATTCCACGCATAGGGAAAAGCTGTCGGCGCATAGTCTCCCGTGAGGTGGGAAAATGCGCAGATATATGCACCGGACGCTCTCTCGCAGGGATAAGCTGCTGCTGACGCTTGCCGCGGCGGCGCTGGCGCTTTTGGCGCTGGCGCTGGTCGCCATGTCGCACCTGCGTCCGATCCTGACGAGCCTTGCCACGGCGCGCGTTGCGAACAGTGTGACGCGCATCGTGACCGCCGCGGTCAACGAGACGGTCTACGAGGACGACGTGGATTACGACAGCCTGATCGCGCTGGAAAAGGGCGCGGACGGGCGCATCGTCGCGGTCAAGAGCAACATGGCGGAGTTCAACCGCCTGCAATCCGAGATCCTGGCGAACGTGCTGGAGCGGATGGCGGACGTGGACACGCGGGAGCTGTCCATTCCCGTGGGCACGCTGACCGGCTCGCCGCTGCTGGCGGGCCGCGGGCCGGCGGTGACGGTTCGGATGCAGTCGGTGGGCGCGCCCAGCGCGCATTTTGACAATGAGTTCACCGACGCGGGCATCAACCAGACCAGACACCGCATCGTGCTCGTCGTCGACGTCACGGTGGGCATTCTGCTGCCGGGGTTTTCGACGGCGACGCGCGTGAGCAACGAGTTCAACGTCGCCGAGACCGTCATCGTCGGCACGGTGCCGGAGAGCTATACCTACTTTCATTCGGACGATATCAACAGCACCGCGGAAGAATATGTCCTGAACGGATAAGGAGAACACGCATGGAAGACTACAAAGCACGCATCAAGGAGCTGCGCGAGATCCTCGAATACAACAGCAAGCTCTACTATGACATGGATGCGCCGACGATGTCGGACTACGAGTACGACCACCTCCTGCGCGAGCTGGAGGATCTGGAGGCCGCGCATCCGGAGGAGATCACGCCGGATTCGCCCACCCAGCATGTCGGCGGCACGGCGTCCAACAGCTTTGCGCCCGTGCAGCATGAGGTGCCGCTGGAGAGCCTGCAGGACGTGTTCAACGCGGAGGAGGTCGCGGAGTTCGACGCGCGCGTCCGCGAGCAGGTGCGCGCCGTCGAGTACAGCGTCGAGCCGAAGGTGGACGGGCTTTCCGTCGCCATCGAGTACCGCGACGGCCGCTTTTTCCGCGGCGCGACCCGCGGCGACGGGCGCACCGGCGAGGACGTGACGGAGAACATCCGCACCATCCAGAATCTGCCCATGGTCCTGCCGGACAAGCTGCCCAAGCTCATCGTCCGCGGCGAGGTCTACATGGCGAAGACCACCTTCGCCGCGCTCAACGCCGAGCGCGAGATCACGGGCGAGCCGCTTTTTGCCAATCCGCGCAACGCCGCCGCGGGGTCGCTCCGCCAGCAGGACCCGAAGATCGCCGCGCAGCGCCGGCTGGACATCGTCATCTTCAATTTGCAGCTCGCCGACGGCAAGACCTTCGAAAAGCACACCGACACCATCGACTATATGCGCGCGCAGGGCTTTCCGACCATCCCGTACCTGCGCACCGGCGACTTGGACGCGGTGAACGCGGAGATCGTGCGCCTCAACGACGACCGTGCCGAGCTGCCCTATGACATGGACGGCGCGGTCATCAAGCTCAACGACCTCTCCGACCGCGGCGTCCTCGGCAGCACCTCCAAGGTGCCGCGCTGGGCGATCGCGTACAAGTACCCGCCGGAGCAGAAGCCGAGCAAGCTGCTGGACATCGTGGTACAGGTGGGCCGCACGGGCGTGCTGACGCCGAAGGCCGTCGTCGAGCCGGTGCGTCTCGCGGGCACGACGGTGACGAACGCGACGCTGCACAACCAGGACTTTATCGCCGAGAAGGACATCCGCATCGGCGACACGGTCATTGTGCAGAAGGCGGGGGAGATCATCCCCGAGATCGTCCGCGTGGACTTTTCCAGGCGCCCCGAGGGCTTGAAGCCCTATCATCTGCCGGACAAATGCCCGGTCTGCGGCGCGAAGGTGGAGCGGGACGAGGACGGCGTCGCCATGCGCTGCACCGGCGCGGAGTGCCCCGCGCAGCTGCTGCGGTATCTGGAGCATTTCACCTCCCGCGAGGCCATGGACATCGACGGCGTGGGACCTGCGGTGCTGCGGCAGATGGTGGACTCGGGTCTGGTGCAGACCGCGGCCGACCTCTATCAGCTCACCGTGCAGGACGTCGCGCAGCTCGAGCGCATGGGCATGAAGTCCGCGCAGAACGCGGTCTACGCCATCGAGCAGTCGAAGAAAAACGACGTCTCGCGCCTCATCTGCGGCCTCGGCATCCGGCAGATCGGCGCGCGCGCGGCGCGGACGCTCGCACAGCACTTCGGCAGCTTCGACGCGCTGGAGAAAGCCTCTATCGAGGAGCTGACCGCCATCGACGACATCGGCGAGATCACGGCGCGCTTTCTGCGCGAGTGGCTGGACAGCCCGCAGTCGCAAGATCTGATGCGCCGCTTCCGCGAGGCGGGGGTCAACATGGAGTGCCTCGACAAGCCCACGGACGACGCGTTCCGCGGCATGACCTTCGTGCTGACCGGCTCGCTGACACGCTTCACCCGCGACGAGGCCACGGAGATGATCCAGTCGCGCGGCGGCAAGGCCAGCGGCTCGGTGTCGAAAAAGACCACCTACGTCGTCGCCGGCGAGGCGGCGGGCAGCAAGCTTACCAAGGCGCAGGAGCTGGGCATCCCCGTGCTGACCGAGGACGAGTTCCTCGCCATGCTGAACGGCGGGGAGGCCGCGGAAAAGTCCGAAACGGACGAACAAATGAGTCTGCTATGAAAAGTATCCAAGAAGAAATCCTGCAAAGGCTTTTTGCCTTACAGGATATCGAGTATCAGGTCTTTCAAAGCAAGCTGATCCCGAATCTTGCGCCCGACGCCATGATCGGCGTGCGGACGCCGGCGCTTCGCGCCTATGCGAAGGAGCTTGGCAGGCGCGCGGACGTCGGCGACTTCCTTGCCGCGCTGCCGCACCGGTATTTTGATGAGAACCAGCTCCACGCATTCCTCATTTCCCTCGGCAAGGACTACGGCGAGACGCTCTCCGCGGTGGACGCGTTCCTGCCGTATGTGGACAACTGGGCGACCTGCGACCAGATGTCGCCGCGCGCGTTCCGCGGCCATCGCGCGGAGCTGTTGGGGGAGATCGAGCGCTGGATGGCGTCGGAGCACGTCTACACAATACGCTTTGCGGTCGGGATGCTCATGCAGCACTATCTGGACGAGGATTTCGACGCGGCTTATTTGGAGCGCGTCGCGGCGCTGCGGAGCGGGGAGTACTACGTCAACATGATGATCGCGTGGTATTTTGCGACCGCGCTCGCCAAGCAGTACGACGCCGCGCTGCCGTATCTGGAGCAGCGGCGTCTGGACGCGTGGACGCACAACAAGGCGATCCAGAAAGCCCTCGAAAGCTATCGCGTCAGCGACGAGCGGAAGTCGTATCTGCGCACGCTTAAAATCAAAAAATAGGGCTTGACAGGAAGGCCCCGACATGCTATAGTATCATCTGTTCCGAGCAATGTGGGGGTTTAGCTCAGCTGGGAGAGCGCTTGACTGGCAGTCAAGAGGTCAGCGGTTCGATCCCGCTAATCTCCACCAAAAGCCTTGAAACCGCAATGGTTTCAAGGCTTTTCCTTTAGATTACCTGCTCATTTTGGAGGAAAAATGGATCTATTTGACGTTTCCATGCCGGAGGGCGACCTGAGCGCGATGAGCAGCATCGCGCTGGCTCACGCCGGCGACGCGGTCTATGAGCTGATGACGCGCACCTGGCTGTGTCTCCACGGCCGAGAGACCGGGAAGGGTCTGCACCGCGCCACCGTCGCGCTCGTGTGCGCGAACGCGCAGGCCGAGCGCAGCGAGCGCATCCTGCCGCTGCTGACGGAGGCGGAGCACGACGTCTTTCGCCGCGGGCGCAACGCCAACGTCCACACGATCCCGCACAGCGCGGACCGCGCGACCTATCAGCAGGCGACGGCGCTGGAGGCGCTGTTCGGCTGGCTTTGGCTGCGGGGCGAAAAGGCGCGGCTGAACGAGCTGTTCGCCGCCATGATGGAGGAGACCGATGGCACTTGACGCGATCTGCCTGCGCGCCGTCGTCCACGAGCTGGAGCCGCAGCTTCTCGGCGCGCGCATCGATAAGATTCAGCAGCCGACCCGCGATCAGATCGTGCTGCTCCTGCGCGGAAACAAGCGCGTGCTGCTCAGCGCAAACCCCAACCAGCCGCGCATCCAGCTGACGGCGCAGCAGCGAGACAACCCCGCGCAGCCGCCGATGTTCTGCATGCTCCTGCGCAAGCATCTGGTCGGCGCGCGCATCGAAGCGATCGAGCAGCCGGACCTGGAGCGCGTGGTGCGCCTGACACTGCGCGTCACCGACGAGCTGGGCGAGACGGGGAAGCGTCAGCTGGTGCTGGAGGCGATGGGCCGCCGCGCCAATCTGCTGCTGCTGGACGCCGAGGAACGCATCCTCGACTGTCTGCGCCGCGTCCCCTTTGAGCCGAACAGCGACCGCGCGCTGCTGCCGGGCCTGTACTACCGTCTGCCGACGCCGCTTGCCAAGCTGTCGCTGCTCTCGCAGCCGGAGGACGCGCTCGCGCTGATCGAAGCCGGCGGGGAGCCGGAGGAGTTGGTCGACCGCTTTTTGGTCGACCGGTTTACCGGCTTGTCGCCTCTCGTTGCGCGCGAGCTGGCGCAGCGCGCAGCAGGCGCTACGGACGCGCGCTTCGGGGAGTTGGATGCCGCGCAAAAGGCGGCGCTTCTTCGTGAAGTAGAATCCCTTGTCAATATCTTGCAGAATAACGTTTTTGAGCCGACCATGCTGCTGCGGGACGGTCGGCCGGCAGATTTCACCTACCGCACGGTGACGCAGTACGGCGCGGAGACGGCGGTGGAGACGCGGGAGAGCTTTTCGGCGCTGCTCGACGAGTTTTACGACCTGCGCGAGCGGCAGGAGCTGTCCGCGCGGCGCGGCAGGGAGCTGACGCATGCGGCGACGGTGGCCCGCGACCGCATGGCCCGCAAGAGCGAGACGCTCAAAAAGGAGTACGCGGCCACGCAGGAGCGCGACACGCTGCGGCTCTACGGCGATCTCATCACGGCGAACCTCTACCGTATGGAGCGCGGCGCGGCGCGCTTTACAACCGAGAATTTCTACGAGGACGGCCAGCCGCCGGTCACGATCCCGCTCGACCCGCTTCTGACGCCGCAGCAGAACGCCGCAAAGTACTATAAGCAGTACAACAAGGCCAAGAGCGCGGAGCTCCACCTGCGCGAGCAGATCGCCAAGGCGGAGAGCGAGCGCGCCTATCTCGAAAGTGTGCTGCAGGAGCTGGCGCAGGCGGAGACGGAGCAGGAGTTCCAGGAGATCCGCAGCGAGCTGCGGGAGACGGGCTATCTCCGCCGCGGCAAGGAGAAGAAGGAGCTGAAGCGCAGCTTTGCTCCGCGGGAGTATCGCTCCGGCGCGGGGCTTCGGATCCTGGTCGGGCGCAGCAACACGCAGAACGACCAGCTGACGCTGAAAAAGGCTGATAAGCGCGATATCTGGCTGCACGCGCAGAAGACGCACGGCTCCCACGTCATCCTCTGCACCGGCGGCGCGGAGCCGGACGAGCAGAGCCTGCTGGAGGCCGCGATGCTCGCCGCGTACTATTCGCAGGCGCGGGAGGGGAGCAACGTTGCGGTGGACTATACGAGCGTGAAGTACGTCAAAAAGCCTGCCGGCGCGAGACCCGGCATGGTGGTGTACGAGACGTACCGGACGCTCTATGTGACGCCGGACATAAAAAAATTGCCGCCCGCAGGCGGCAAATAGACCGGACCGAAATTTCTGACGACATGCGCGTCAGAAATTTCTCTTTGCGCGCAGCGCCCGTGCGCCAACGGCGTGCGGGAAGCGGAGCGGAGCCCACTCAAAAACAAAAAGCCGCAAAGCGGCTTTTTGTTTTTGAAGCTTTTCAGATCGCGCGGGTAACTTTGCCCGAACGCAGACAACGGGTACAAACATAAACATGGCGGGGCGTACCGTCGACGATCGCCTTCACGCGCTTCACGTTGGGCTTCCAAGCGCGATTGGAGCGGCGATGAGAGTGGGAAACCTTGATACCAAAGGTCACACCCTTGTCGCAAAACTCGCACTTTGCCATCCGTTGCACCTCCTTGCTGTAATCAAATCGAAGCTTTGCTTTCACAAAGCAGTTGATATGATAACAGATGAAGTCGCAAAATGCAAGCGAAATTTTCAAAAAACAAGAATTTTTTCTCATGCCGCTCGCTTGTAAAAAAATGGCAATGCGATTATAATATAAAATAAGAAATCATACGATACGGAGGGCGCGATATGGAGACGAACCGATCGGTCAAGGTGAGGGACCTCGTTGAGAAGTTCCAGATGGAGATCATCTACAAAAGCCCGGACTATGACACCAAGGTGCTGACCATCACGGACGTCAACCGCCCGGGATTGCAGTTCGCGGGGTTCTTCGACTATTTTGACCCCGCGCGCCTGCAGATCATCGGCAAGTCGGAGGTCGAGTACTTAAGCGGCTTTTCCTCCGACGAGCGGCGCAAGCGCTTCGCCGATCTCTTCAACTACGAGATCCCGGCCTTCGTCATTTCGCGCAGCCTGCAGGTCTTTCCCGAGTGTCTGGAGATGGCGGAGCACTGCGGGCGCACGCTGCTGCGCACAAAGCTGACGGCGGTGGAATTCACCAGCCAGACCATCGACTACCTCAACCATGAGCTCGCGCCGATGATCACGCGCCACGGCGTGCTGCTGGACGTCTACGGCGAGGGCGTGGTCATCATGGGCGACTCCGGCATCGGCAAGAGCGAGACCGCCATCGAGCTCATCAAGCGCGGACACCGCCTCGTGGCGGACGACGCGGTGGAGATCCGCCGCATCGGCGACACGCTCATCGGCAGCGCGCCGGAGCTGATCCGCGACTATCTGGAGGTGCGCGGCGTCGGCGTGATCGACATCCAGAAGATCTTCGGCATGGGCGCGGTGCAGGAGAGCACGCAGATCGACCTCGTCATCAAGTTCGAGGAATGGGCGGACGGCTATGTGTACGACCGCCTCGGGCTTGACGAGGACTACATGCAGATCCTCGGCGTCTCCGTGCCCTGTGTGACGATACCGGTGCGCGCGGGCCGCAACCTCGCGGGCATCGCGGAGATCGCGGCGATGAACAACCGCCAGAAGAAGTACGGCTTCAACGCGGCGCAGGCCTTTGTGGAGAAGGTCGACAGCCGCGCGGATTCCAATTCCCAAAAATAACGCGCAAGGGGAGGCTTTATGTCCTGGGAGAAGGCATTGGATGAAAAGGTCGCGGCGTATCTGCCGGAGCTCAAATGGCTGCGCGATGAGCCGCTTTCGAAGCACACCTCGTTTCGCATCGGCGGGCCGGCGCGCCGCATGGCGTTCCCCCGCACGGCGGAGGAGCTGATCGTGCTCGACGGCTTTGCCCGCGAGCTGGGCGTCCGCACGGAGACCCTCGGCAACGGCACGAATGTGCTCTGTCCCGACGAGGGGCTGGACGCGCTGGTGATCGCGACGGGCGAGATGGATTCGATCTCTCGGAGCGGAGAGACCGAGCTGACGGCGGACGCGGGCGTGTCGCTTGCGCGCCTTGCCGCGTTCGCGTGGAAGGCGGGGCTGACCGGCCTCGAATTCGCGCACGGCATCCCAGGCAGTCTCGGCGGCGGCGTGGTGATGAACGCGGGCGCCTACGACGGCGCGCTCTCGGACGTGCTCGGCGAGGTGACGGCACTGTTTCCGGACGGCGTGCGGACACTGCGCGCGGACGAGCTGAAGCTTTCCTACCGACACAGCGTCTTCACCGAGCAGCCGGAGGCGGTCGTCCTGCGTGCGACGGTGCGTCTGCGCAAGGGCGACGGCGAGGCGATCAAGGCGCGCATGGAGGAGCTGATGGCGAAGCGCAAGGCGTCCCAGCCGCTCGAGTTTCCCAGCGCGGGCAGCACGTTCAAGCGTCCCGAAGGGCGCTTCGCGGGCAAGCTGATCCAGGACTGCGGGCTGATGGGCGCGCGCTTCGGCGGGGCGGAGGTCTCGACCAAGCACGCGGGCTTTGTCATCAACGCGGGCGGCGCGACCTGCGCCGACGTGCGTTCGCTCATCGAAACGATACAAAAGACGGTCTTTGACGCCACGGGCGTCACGCTGGAGCCGGAGGTCAAGCTATGGAGATCCTGCTGATCACGGGACTGTCCGGCGCGGGGAAGAGCCGCGCGGGCAAGTATCTGGAGGATATGGGCTACTACACCGTGGACAACGTGCCCGCGGAGATGGTGCTGCGCTTTGCGGAGTTCTGCGCGGAGGGCGCGGGCCGCTTTTCCCGCGTCGCGCTGGTGAGCGATATCCGCGGCGGCAGCGAGGGGTTCCCGTCGCTGCTGGAGACCATTCGGCTCCTGCGCGAAAAGGGCGTTACCTGCCGTCTGCTGTTCCTGGGCGCGGACAAGGAGACGATCATCGGGCGCTACAAGGAGACCCGCCGCATGCACCCGCTGATGCGGCGCGGCGACACCATCGAGGACGCCGCGCGGCGCGAGGAGGAGCTGCTGCGCCCGCTGCGCGAGCACGCGGACTTTGTCATCGACACGACGAAGATGCCCGCCTCCAAGCTCCGCAGCGAGCTGTTCGGCCTCTTCGGCGACCGGTCGCAGGGCGCGCAGCTGAGCGTCAGCGTCGTCTCCTTCGGCTACAAGCACGGCATCCCGCCGGAGGCGGATCTGGTGTTCGACGTGCGCTTTATGCCGAATCCGTTCTACATCCCCGACCTGCGCGATAAGACCGGCATGGACGGGCAGGTGCGGGACTACGTCTTTTCCTTCGATCAGACCAACGAGTTTTTGGACAAGCTGGACGAGCTGTTCCGCTTCCTGCTCCCGCGCTACAGCGAGGAGGGGAAGACCATGCTGGTGGTCGCCGTCGGCTGCACGGGCGGGCGGCACCGCAGCGTCGCCATCGCGCACGAGCTGACCGAGCGCATCGCGAAGATGGGCTACCCGGCCACCGAGAACCACCGCGATATGACGCGGCGCGATCTGACGCACGGATAAAACGGCGAAGCCGCTGCATCCGCGTGAGGCAGACCGCCGGTTCGCTCGCCGCTTACGCGGCAGCCGAGCAAAATAGCTGGTTTTCGTGTCACGCGAAATGAAACGAACAAAAAGGCAGGCTTTCTATGTCTTTCTCCGGAGAAGTAAAAAAAGAACTTTGCCGCGCGCCGCTGCAGCGCAAATGCTGCGCGCTGGCGGAGAGCTGCGGCGTGCTGCTCTACGCGGGCGGCTTCTCCTCCGGCGAGGCGCGCATCGTCACCGAGAGCGAGGAGTTCGCCGAGCGCTTGCCGAAGCTCTTTCAGAAGGCGTTTTCCGTCCGATTTGACGTCCTGCCGGACGAGACCGGCGGGGGAAAGCGCATTTTTCGAATCACGGCTCCGGACAAGCTGGAGAAGATCTATCTGGCGCTGGGCTACGACCCGTCGCAGCACTTCGCGCTGCACGTCAACTTCGCGCTGCTCGAGGAAGACCACTGCCGCAGCGCGTTCCTGCGCGGGGCGTTCCTCGCCGGCGGCAGCGTGACCGATCCGCACAAGCGCTATCATCTGGAGCTGGCCACCGCACACCTGCAGGTGGGGCGCGAGACCGAGGCGCTGCTGCGGGACATGGGCTTCGAGCCGAAGAACGTGACCCGGGGCGGCAACGCCGTCACCTACTTCAAGCACAGCGAGAACATCGAAGACCTGCTCACGCTGCTGGGCGCGCCGGGCGCGGCGATGGAGATCATGTCCGCCAAGGTGGAGAAATCCATGCGCAACACGGTCAACCGGCGCGTGAACTGCGACGCGGCGAACCTCGACAAGACCGTCGCCGCCTCGCGGGAGCAGGTCGCGGCGCTGACGCGCCTGACCGAATCCGGCCGGCTCAAGGCCCTGCCCATCGCTCTGCAGGAGGTCGCGGTGGCCCGGCTGCTGCAGCCGGAGCTGACGCTCAGCGAGCTGGCGGAGAGCTTCGACCCGCCGCTGACCAAATCCTGCGTGAACCACCGTATGAGAAAGCTGATGCAGCTTGCCAGAGAGGAGAAAACGTCATGAATCGTATGGAAATCGCGAACGCCTACCACGACCGCGGCTTCAACTGCTGCCAGTGCGTGCTGGCGGCGTATCTGGACTCCCTCAACCTGCCCGAGGAGACGGCGCTCAGCCTCGGCGCGGGCTTCGGCAGCGGCGCTGGAACGGGGGAGCTGTGCGGCGCCGTCACCGGCGCGATCATGGCGCTCGACCTCATGCTGCCCATCGATTTGGAGGCTCCGGCCGCCGGCAAGCGGCGCGCCGCGGCGCTCTCGCGGGAGCTGCAAAAGCGCTTTGCCGAGCGCTTTGACGCCGTGCGCTGCCGCGAGCTGCTGAAAAACACGAAGGAAGAGCCGTCGCCCGCCGTCGCGGCGATGGGGCTCACGAACCACTGCGCCGTCATGATCGCCTCGGCGGTCGAGCTGACGAAGGAACTGCTGGAAGAAGAACTGGCGCGGGAAGACGGCGCGCAGTAACTGCGCCCACGGCCGCACGGAGGACACGACATGTCGTTTGCCCATCTCCATGTGCATACGGAATACAGCCTGCTGGACGGCGCCTGCCGCATCCGGGATCTGCCGAAGCTGGTCAGATCCATGGGACAGGACGCCTGCGCGATCACCGATCACGGGGTCATGTACGGCGTGATCGACTTTTATCGCGCCTGCCGCGCCGAGGGCGTCAAGCCCATCATCGGCTGCGAGGTCTACGTCGCGCCGCGCACGCGCTTCGATAAGCAGCACGAGTTCGACAGCGAGGCGCGGCATCTGGTGCTGCTGTGCGAAAACGAGACGGGCTACCGCAACCTCAGCTACATGGTGTCCATGGCGCACATCGAGGGATTCTACATCCGCCCGCGCATCGACCTCGATCTCCTGCGGGAGCATCACGAGGGTCTCATCGCGCTGTCCGCCTGCCTCGCGGGCGAAATCCCAAGGCGCTTAAAGGCCGGAAACTACGATGGTGCAAAGGAATATGCCTTGACACTATCGGAGATCTTCGGCCCCGAGCATTTTTACCTCGAATTGCAGGATCACGGGATCCGCGAGCAGGCGATCGTCAATCAGGGCATCCTGCGCATCCACGAGGAGACGGGGCTGCCGCTGGTCGTGACCAACGACGCGCACTACCTCCGCAAGGAGGACGCCGCGGCGCACGACGTGCTGCTTTGTATCCAGACGGGGAAGACCGTGGACGACGAGAACCGCATGCGCTACGAGCCGCAGAACTTCTATCTCCGCTCGACGGAGGAGATGGCGGCGCTGTTTCCCGACCATCCCGACGCCGTCGAGAACACCGGCAAGATCGCCGAGAGGTGCAACGTGGAGTTCACCTTTGGCAAGTACCACCTGCCGGAATTCAAGCTGCCGGAGGGCTACGACAGCTTTTCGTACCTCAAAAAGCTCTGCGACGAGGGCTATGCCGAGCGCTACGGCGAGGGAAAGCCGGAGTACCGCAAGCAGCTCGAATACGAGCAGAACATGATCGAGAAGATGGGGTTCACCGACTACTTCCTCATCGTCTCCGACTTCGTGCGCTACGCCAAGGGCGCGGGCATCCCCGTCGGCCCGGGACGCGGCAGCGCCGCGGGCAGCATGGTTTCCTACTGCCTGCACATCACGGACGTCGATCCGATGCAATATGCGCTGTATTTCGAGCGTTTTCTGAACCCGGAGCGCGTGTCCATGCCGGATATCGACATGGACTTCGGCGACACGCGCCGCGGCGAGGTGGTGGACTACGTCCGAAGGAAGTACGGCGACGACCATGTGGCCCAGATCGTAACCTTCGGCACCATGGCGGCGCGCGGCGTCATCCGCGACGTGGGCCGCGCGCTCAACATGTCCTACGCCGAGTGCGACGTGATCGCAAAGCTGGTCCCCGGCGCGCTGCACATCACGCTCGACGACGCGCTCAAGCTCTCCAGGGAGCTGCGCGATAAGTATGAGGGCAGCGAAACGGTCAAGCGCCTCATCGACACGGCGAAGGCGCTGGAGGGCATGCCGCGCCACGCCTCGACCCACGCGGCGGGCGTCGTCATCACGAAGGACCCGGTGGTCAGCTATGTCCCGCTGGCGCGGAACGACGACACCATCGTCTGCCAGTACACCATGGTCACGCTGGAGGAGCTGGGGCTCCTCAAGATGGACTTCCTCGGGCTTCGCAACCTCACGATCCTCGACGACGCAGTAAAAATGATACAGGAAAAGGATAAATCCTTTACACTGGCTTCGATCCCGGAGAACGATCCGGAGACCTACGAGATGCTGCAGCAGGGGCGGACGTCGGGCGTGTTCCAGCTGGAATCCAGCGGCATCACCGGCGTCTGCGTAGGCTTGAAGCCCGAGAACGTGGAGGACTTGACCGCCATCATCGCGCTGTACCGTCCGGGGCCGATGGACTCGATCCCGCGCTTTATCGCCTCGAAGCACGATCCCAAGCTCGTGACCTACCTGCACCCGTCGCTCGAACCGATCCTGAGCGTCACCTACGGCTGCATCGTGTACCAGGAGCAGGTCATCGAGATCTTTCGCCGCCTCGCGGGCTACTCGCTGGGGCAGGCGGACATGGTGCGCCGCGCCATCTCCAAGAAGAAGGCGGCGCAGATCCAGAAGGAGAAGGACACCTTCATCCACGGCGACGCCGAGCGGAATATTGCCGGCTGCGTGGCGAACGGCATCCCCGAGCAGACCGCGGAGGCCATCTATCAGGACATCTACGACTTTGCGAACTACGCCTTCAACAAGGCGCACGCGGTTTCCTATGCCATCGTCGCCTATCAGACGGCGTACTGCAAGCGGCACTACCCGCGCGAGTACATGGCGGCGCTGCTCTCCAGCGTGCTGGACGTGTCCGACAAGATCAACGAGTATTTCTCCGAGTGCAGGGACCTTGGCATCGCGCTCCTGCCGCCGGACGTCAACCATTCGCAGGGCGGGTTCTCGGTGGAGGAGGGCGGCATCCGCTTCGGCCTGGTCGCCATCAAGAACATCGGCCGCGGCTTCATCGTGCGCATGACGGCGGAGCGGGAGAAAAACGGGCCGTTCACGGACTTTGAGGACTTCTGCCGCCGCATGGACGGCGCGGACATGAACAAGCGCGCGGTGGAAAACCTGATCCGCGCGGGCGCGTTCGACTCCATGGGCGCGAGACGCTCGCAGCTCATCCGCGTCTACGAGCAGGTGATGGACGGCATCGCCGACAGCAAGCGCGCGAATCTGGACGGGCAGATCGACTTCTTCGGCATGGTCGGCGCGGAAGCGAAGCCGCAGAGGCAGCTCGTCCTGCCGGACATTCCGGAGTACACGAGCGCGGAGCTCATGGCGATGGAGAAGGAGACGACGGGGCTGTACCTCTCGGGACACCCCATGGACGCGTACCGCGGTGCGGCGCGAAGGGAAAACGCGGTGCCCATCGGGCGCATCCACGAGGATTTTGCGCAGGAGGGCGGCGCGACGACTTTTGCCGACGGGCAGCAGGTGACGCTGGCGGGCGTCGTGACGTCCAGCCGGACGCGCACGACGAAGAACAATACGCTCATGGCCTACGTCGTGCTGGAGGACGACACCGGCTCGATGGAGATGCTGTGCTTCGCGCGGGTGCTGGAAAACTACGGCAGCTACCTCAAGGAGGGTCAGGTCATCTGCGCGAGAGGCAAGCTCTCCGTGCGCGACGAGAAAGCGCCGCAGCTGATGTGCGACTATGCGCGTCCGCTGACCGACGGGACCGCGCCGGTCGAGCTGACCGAGGCGGAGGAGGCGCCGCCGCAGGGGAAAGGGAAGACGCTCTACCTCAAGCTGCCGTCGATGGACTCGCCGGAGATGGAGCATCTGCGGCGCGTGCTCTATATGTTCGAGGGCAAGAGCAACCCCGTACGCATCCGGCTTGCCGACACGGGCAAGCTGATCGGCACGACCTGCGACCTGCACGACTCCCTCGTGCGGGAGATGCGGGAGAAGCTGGGCGCGGAGAACGTGGTGGTGAAATGAAAAAGAGGAAGGGGATCACCCTTCCTCTTTTGCTTCATTGAACAGCAGCTCCACCAGCTCGCTGTAGAGCTGCTCGGGATTTTTCTGGAAGCGCTCCGTGAGCGCTTTGGCCGTCTCCTGCCGCGGCGCGGCCAGCTCCAGACGCATGAGCGGGAAGCCGCCGTCGTCGCTCAAAATCAGCTCCGCGGTGAAGGTGCCGTTGGCCCGCGGCGTCACGGAGGAGCGCACCTGCGCGCGGCGCTGGAGCTTGCGGTTGGCCTCCGCGATCAGCGCGTCCGCCGCCAGACGCACGGAGTAGGGAAGCTCGTTTTCGCAGGCGCGTCCGTTCTCCAGCCCTTTCTGCGTGACGGCGTACAGCTCGTCCGCCGAGCGCGTCACATGCTCCGTCTCCACCAGCGAGCTCAAACACTCGGAGAACTCGAAAAAGTCCACGCCGCCGTCGCACATCACGGCCTCCTGCACCGTTTCCAGCGGCGCGGGCAGGGTAAGCCGCCCGACGACGTACAGGATGAGAAACTTGATCTCCCGCTTGGTCCGAATGAATCCGTTCTGCGCCATGCCTCGGCTCCTTTCTCTTTTGCGGATATTATAGCGCGTTTTTTCAAATTTGTACAGCCGTCTTTTCCGCACCAATGCTTTCCGGCGACATACCATGGATTGAAAGGCTTCTCTTTCGAAGTACTTAAATCAGGAGGTATCCCACATGGCTGAAACAGTGAGTGCCGGACCGATCAGCAGCGCGAACGGTGTCCGCGAAGCGGTCTGTGTCCATACGAAAAAGATCTACTCATCCTGCCGCGACAAGGACTGCATCGAGGATCTGCGCTTCTATCCCACGGAGTCGGCGCAGGCGGTGCTGGCAAACGCCCAGGGCATCCGCGGCGGCAGCGCGGAGCTGCTCTACACCTTCGTCGACGTGGAGCCGGTGAACTTCAACCGCGGCTTCTACACCGTCGACATGCGCTTCTACTACAAGATCACCCTGCAGGCGCTCAGCGGCAGCACGCGCTATACCGAGGTGGAGGGCCTTGCCACCTTCGGCAAACGCGTCATCCTCTGCGGCGGCGAGAGCGGCCCGAAGATCTATTCCTCCGAGCCGGTGGCCGACGAGATGGACCCGCAGCTCAATCTCACCGCCGACCTGCCGACGGCCTACGTCGAGGTCATCGACCCGCTGCTGCTCAGCGCGAACTTCGCCGACAACTGCCACTATGTGCCGGGCGTGCTCACCGGCGTGCCCCAGGGCATCCTCGACGCGTTTGACGAGCCGCTGATCCTCGACGAATCGCTCAGCCGCCGCGTCTGCGTGTCGCTCGGCCAGTTCTCGCTCGTCCGGCTCGAGCGCGACACGCAGCTGCTGATCCCGGCCTTCGGCTACTGCATCCCCACCGAGGAATGCACGGTCGCCGGCATCGGCAGCACTGAGGACCCGTGCTCCATCTTCGCGGACGTGGATTTCCCCACGGATTCGTTCTTCCCGTCCGGCGACGTCTGCGCGCTCTCGGACGTGGGCGGAGAGAGCAACGGCTGCGGCTGCGGCTGCAAGCGCTGAGACTCGGCAATTCCACCAAAACGACCGGCGATCTGCCGGTCGTTTTTTTAACTTTCGATCCAGTTTTCTCTTGCGCTGAGAGCGGCACTGATATTATAATAAAATGATAAAACATAGGGGGAGGCGCCCAGAAACGCCAGAGAGGAATCGTCATGAAAGAAATGAGCAGACGCAACAAGCTCTTCACCGAGTCCGTCATCCGCCGCATGACGCGCATTGCCATCGCCAACAATGCAATCAATCTTTCCCAGGGTTTCCCCGATTTTGATCCGCCCAAGGCGATCACCGACCGTCTGGCGGAGATCAGCGCCATCGGCCCGCACCAGTATCCCATCACCATGGGCGCGCCCAACTTCCGTCAGGCGCTCGCGCGCAAGTGCGGACGCTTCATGGGCCGCAAATTCGACCCCGAGACCGAGATCGTCGTGACCATCGGCTCCACCGAGGCGATGGTGGACACCATCTTCGCGCTGACGAATCCCGGCGACAAGGTCGCGCTGTTCAGCCCGTACTTTGAGAATTACCACGCCCAGCTCATCATGGCGGACTGCGAGCCGATCTATATCCCGCTGGCGCCGCCGACCTTCCGCTTTGACGCGAACGTGCTCGAGGACGCGTTCAAACAGGGCATCAAGGCGATCCTCATCTGCAACCCCTCGAACCCCAGCGGCAAGGTCTTTACCTACGACGAGCTGAAGCTCATCGCGGACCTTTGCATCAAGTACGACGTGTACGCCATCATGGACGAGCCGTACGAGCATATCGTCTACGACGACAACAAGCACATCTACATGAGCTCGCTGCCCGGCATGTGGGAACGCACGGTCAGCTGCTCGAGCCTTTCCAAGACCTACTCCATCACCGGCTGGCGCCTCGGCTACGCCATCGCGCCGAAGGAGATCATGGACCGCATCAAGCAGTACCACGACTTCAACACCGTCGGCGCGGCGGCCCCGCTGATGGAGGCCGCCATCGCCGGCCTCGACATGCCGGACAGCTACTATGTCGAGTTCCAGGCGCACTACGCGCATATGAAGAAGCTGTTCACCGACGGCCTTCGCAACCTCGGCATCCCGTTCACCGACCCGCAGGGAACGTACTTCACGCTCGTCGACATCGGCCCGTACCTCAAGAAGGGCCAGACCGACGTGGAATTCTGCGAGGAGATGGCGGTCAAGGTGGGCGTCGCCTGCGTGCCCGGCACGTCGTTCTTCATGGAGGACGTGCAGAACATCGTGCGCGTCCACTTCGCCAAGAAGGATGAGACGCTCATCGAGGCGCTGAACCGTCTGGCGGATCTCAAGACGAAAATGGCATGATCCCGCGCGGTTTCTCGCGGTTTTAAACAGCGTCACGGTCGCGGAAGGAGGGGAGCGGCTTGATCGAGTCCATCGGCTACAGCGGCATGAGCGGCGCGTGGCAGCGTCTGCAATACGCGCAGGGCGCGTCCGCCGCTTCTCTGACCGCGCCCGCGGCGGAAAGCGCGGCGTCTGCCGCGCCGACTGCACGATCCGGCGGAGCGGCCGCGGCGCTGCCGTGGACGGCGGAGCTGCCCGCACAGCAGGAGGGCTACGGCCCCGTCGAGCTGGCGGCCCGCGCGCGGGTCCGTTTCCCGGATTTCGGCACGCCGCTTTCGAACGCGCTGGAGGGCAAGCTCGCCGGCCTCGAGAACGATCTGGAGCAGGAGGAGCTGCCCGGCGTCGCCGTGGAGGATAAGAAGTCGCCCGCCGAGGTGGCGGAGGACGCGAAGTGCGAGACCTGTGAGAAGCGCAAGTATCAGGACGGCTCCGACGATCCCGGCGTCTCATTCAAGACGCCGACGAAGGTTTCGCCCGAGCTGGCGGCCTCCGCCGTGCGCGGACACGAGCAGGAGCACGTCGTGCGCGAGCAGGCCGAGGCGGCGCGCGAGGACCGCAAGGTCGTGGAGCAGAGCGTCAGCTATCACACGGCGATCTGCCCCGAATGCGGACGCATCTATATCTCCGGCGGCACGACCCGCACCGTCACGGCGGCGGACAACGCCGAATCCCTGCTGACCAAGCAGGAGTCCGAGGACGACTTCGGACTGGATCTGGAGGTGTAACCGCCTGCCGTACCATGTGGCGGCAGGCGTCGCACATATCACAAGCATGAAAGGATCGAAAAGAAGAAATGAATTCCACAAAACGTACCGTTATGGCCGTCCTTCTGGCGGCAGTCATGGTCCTGTCGCTGGCCGCCTGCGGCTCCGGCAGCGCGAAGAGCGAGGGCGCAGCCCCCGAGGCGGCCGCCGCGCAGACGTATGAAAACGGCGGAATGAAGCTGACCGTGCCGGCGGAGTATGCCGGCCTTGTAACGGTGGAAACAGCGAAGGACAATATGCTGTTCTCCGTTTCCGAAACCGCCTCCATCGAGGCCGACAAGGCCCAGGGCGGCAGCGGCGACGGCGCGGGCTGGCTGTTCGGCGTCGGCGTCGTGAGTAAGGAGGACTTCCAGCAGATGCTCTGCTATGACATGTCCGGCGTGGAGGCCTTCGCCGTGGACGCAGACGAGAACCACTACGTCCTCTATCATCCCACGGACGTGCGCTATGTGCGCGAGAGCTATGAAGGCATGGGCGACGAGAGCAACGCGGACTGGAAGCAGTGGACGATGCTCAACGAGTGGGCGAACGGCGTCCCCGCTGCCTTTATCGCGGAAAACGACGGCCTGACAGGGGAGTCGTTCGGCAACAGCGAGATCGAGATGTACCTCTTCCGCGCCGCGTTCCAGCCGGACGTGAAGTACACGATCAGCACGCTGGAATACGGCCCGCAGGAGCCGAACGGCGTGGATGAGAAGCCCTATGTGGTCGCGCTGACGAAAAACGTTCGTTACGAGTACGCCGACAACAGCGAGACACCGGACGGCGAGTACGTCGTGCTGGCGTTCCCGGACGACGATTACCGTTTTGACTTCTTCTTCGCCGAGAAGAATTACGTCCGCATGGTCTGGAACAACGGAGAGAACGAGCAGCTCTACCGGGCGGTCTTCGCGGACGACACCAACGCGACCGACGTGATGAACGAGTGGTATCACGCGCTGGTGGACGCCAACGGCGGCGTCAACACGCTGCTGGGCTACACGGCGGACGACCTCATCGGCCGCTGGGCGGAGAAGCAGGCGGGCCGCGGCCTCATCACCATCACGGCGGGCAGCGAGGCGGACGTCTATGACGTGCGGATCGAGTGGAGCAGCAGCGCCTTCGAGCAGGTGATCTGGGAGATGACCGCCACCGCGGGCGAGGGCGGCGTCATCAGCTACGAAAACGGCAAGAAGACGATCCGCACCTATGAGAGCGAGACCAAGTACACCGACGCGGTGCAGTACGAGAACGGCGCCGGCCGGTTCTTCCTCAACAGCGCCCATGAGCTGATGTGGGAGGACGACGTCGATCACGCGGGCGACGATACCGCGTTCGTCAACGTCGACTGAAATGAACAGAGAAAGGGCTCCGGAGGATTCCGGAGCCCTTTTGATTTGTCGCTTACTTGTCAAAGCTGGGATTCATGAAGTAGACGTTCTTCTCGTTCATCTTGTCCTTCGCAAGGCGCAGGCCTTCGCCGAAGCGCTGGAAATGCACCACTTCTCTGGCGCGCAGGAACTTGATGACGTCGTTGACGTCGGGGTCGTCGGAAAGCCGCAGGATGTTGTCGTAGGTGACGCGGGCTTTCTGCTCTGCTGCGAGGTCCTCGGTGAGGTCCGCGATCAAGTCACCCTTGACCGCCATGCTGGCGGCGCTCCACGGGAAGCCGGAGGCGGCGGTGGGGTAGACGCCCGTCGTGCGGTCGACGAAGTAGGTGTCGAAGCCGGCGGTCTTGATCTGCTCGTCGCTCAATTCGCGCGTGAGCTGATGGATGATCGCGCCGACCATCTCCAGATGCCCTAGTTCCTCCGTGCCGATATCGGTCAGCAGGCCCTTGAGCTCGGGATAGGGCATGGAGAAGCGCTGGCTCAGATAGCGCATCGAGGCGCCGAGCTCGCCGTCCGGGCCGCCGTATTGGCTGATGATCACCGCCGCGAGCTTGGGATTCGGCGTTGCGATCTTGACCGGATATTGCAGCTTTTTTTCATAGACAAACATCAGTCATTCCCTCCCAAATCCCAGGGCCACGGATCGTTCAGCCATTTGAAGCTTCCGGGCGTGATGTCGGTTTCGTTCAGCGGGCCGTACTGCGCAACATACTTCTCGCGGCCCTGCCGACCTAAGCGTACATACGACCAGTAAAGCTCAAGCACTTCACTGTCGTTTGCGTGGGTCGTGAGATACAGCCCCAGCTCCTGGATGGCAAAATCCAGCGCCATCAGCTCGCTGAGCGCCGTGTTGGCGGCGGGAAAACGGGAGCGGATCTCTTTATGGAACGGCAGGTTCAGCCCCGGAAACAGCGTTCCCGCGCGCATGGCGTCCTCCTGCGAGTAACGCGCAGGATCGTTCTCCTGCATCGGTATATAGGGAAAGGCCAGCGGCGCGCAGGGGCAGGGCAGAGAGCCGCTGCCGGTGCCGCAGACGCTTGTGTCCGCAGCAGCGTTCGCGCCCGCGTTTACGGTTGCGGATGCGCTTGCATTCGCGCCGCTTGTCGGCTTGTTGGCCGGCTTGGTGGCAGCTTCCACAGGTAATTCCTCCTCAGAAATAGTCGAGCGATTGCTCACTTCATCCTATGCGCCCGGCAAAAAACGGAAACAGGGCTTTTCTTTTGTCCCGCACGCTGGTATAATTCGAATATCGGACAAAAAGCCCCTCATATGCTTGCGCGTGGGGGTGGCATGATGTTTTTTTCCGTAAAAGGCCGCACGCTGATCGTTTTTGCACTTGCCCTGATTATTTTTTTCGGCGCCGCCGGCGCCGTGCTCGCGCCGGAGACGCGGCCCGCTTTCTCCGCAAAGCCGCAGGAGCCGCGCCGCGTCTATGTTTTGGACGCGGGTCACGGCGGGGAGGACGGGGGCGCCGTCTCGGCGGACGGCGTGCCGGAGAGCGGCGTCAACCTGGCCGTCGTCAAGAAGCTGGACGCGCTGCTGCGCTTTCTGGGCGAGGAGACCGCTCTGACGCGCGCCGAGGACGTCTCCGTCCATTCCGAGGGCGCGGAGACGCTGCGCCAAAAGAAGTCGTCCGATCTCAAGAACCGCGTCGCCTTTGTCAACGCCGTTCCGGACGCCGTGCTGGTCAGCATCCACCAGAACAGCCTGCCGTCCGTGCCGAGCGTTCACGGCGCGCAGGTGTTCTACGGCAGGATCGAGCCGGGGGAGCTTTTGGCGGCGTCTGTGCAGACGGCGTTGAACGAGAGCGTCAACAGCGGCAACGAAAAGCACGAAAAAAAGATCGATTCCTCGATCTATCTGATGAAAAATGTAACTTGTCCTGCGATCCTGGTGGAGTGCGGCTTCCTGTCCAACGCCGGGGAATCGGCGCTGCTGCAAAAGCCGGAGTACCAGAAACGCCTTGCGGTCGCCGTTGCGTGCGGCCTTCTGCGGGAGAGAATCAACGAGTAAAGCGGGGAACTGACGTGAAAGCGGCAAAAAGCGTTTTTTACTGCACGGAGTGCGGCAACGAGACGGCGAAATGGGCGGGGCAGTGCCCGGCCTGCGGCGCGTGGAACACCATCGTCGAGCAGGCGGCCCCGAAAGCTGCCGCGGCAAAGGGCAGGGGAGGCGCGGCGATCCGCGACAATGCCTCCGTGCGGGCGCGTCCGATCGACGATATGAGCATCACGGAGGAGCTGCGCTTTCCGACCGGCATGGGGGAGCTGGATCGCGTGCTCGGCGGCGGCGCGGTCAAGGGCTCTCTGGTGCTGGTGGGCGGCGCGCCGGGCATCGGCAAGTCCACGCTGATGCTCCAGATCTGCTCGCAGCTCTGCAAGGCCAACAAGGTCTTATATGTATCGGGCGAGGAGTCGCCGCACCAGCTCAAAATGCGCGCACAGCGTCTGAACGTCGAGAGTGACAAGCTGTTCGTCCTCTCAGAGACCTGCTTCGGCGACGTGCTGGAATCGGTGCGGGAGGAGCAGCCCGGCGTGCTGATCATCGACTCGATCCAGACGCTTTACAACGAAGAGCTCGACTCGCCTGCCGGCAGCGTGGCGCAGGTCAAGGACTGCACCATGTCGCTGATGCAGCTGGCAAAGGGGCAGGGGATCACGGTGTTTGTGATCGGCCACGTCAACAAGGAGGGCTCCATCGCCGGGCCCAAGGTGCTGGAGCACATGGTGGACTGCGTACTGTACTTTGAGGGCGACCAGCACATGTCGTACCGCATCCTGCGCGCCGCGAAAAACCGCTTCGGCGCGACAAATGAGATCGGCGTGTTTGAGATGCGCAACGAGGGTCTGGCCGAGGTGCCGAACCCCTCGGAGATGCTGCTCTCCGGCCGCCCGACGGACGCGCCGGGCACCTGCGTCACCTGCGTGATGGAAGGGGCGCGTCCGGTGCTGGCGGAGGTGCAGGCGCTGCTGGCGCCGGCGGCGCAGAACGTCCCGCGCCGCACGAGCAACGGTTTTGATTACAACCGCGCCGCCATGCTGATGGCGGTGCTGGAAAAGCGCGGCGCGCTGAAGGTGACGGCCTGCGACGCGTTCCTGAACGTCATCGGCGGTCTGACGCTGGACGAGCCCGCGGCTGACCTGGCCGCGATCCTTGCTCTGGCGTCCAGCTATCTGGACAAGCCCATCAGCGCCCGCATGGCGGCGATCGGCGAAGTCGGCCTCACGGGGGAAGTGCGCAGCGTCAGCCATCTGGCGCAGCGGCTGAGCGAGGTGCAGCGCCTCGGCTTTGAAAGCTGCATGATCCCAAAACGCCATGTGGACCGTCTGGACGGCGTCAAAGGTCTGAAACTGATTCCGGTATCGAATATCGCTGATGCTCTCCGTGAAATTGCGCGCTCTTGAGCACGCTGTTGCGCGGAACGTAATGCAGGCAGCCGTTGTCGTTGCTGAACGCGTTCTGCGCGCCGGCCACGGTCGCGTAGTTCAGGTTGCACAGCCCGTCATTCTGGAACATACAGTTGGCGCTGCAGGGGATATAAGTCATTTTGATCCGCTCCTTTTCGCTTGCTGGCATATAGTATGACCGCGCCGCCGCGTAATTATTTTGTTTCCGTGCGATTGGCAGCAAAAAACGAACGCCCGGGGTATCAGCCCTGGACGCTCGTTCGTGGTAGGCAGCTTAGGTTTTTGACTTCAGCGTCGTGATCTTGTCGCGGATGATCGCGGCCGCGTCCGTTCCGGTCTTGGCCTTCAACTCGATGTTCTCCGCGAGCGTCTCCAGCCATACGATCAATTCGGTGGGCGTCATTTCGTCCATGCTCCTTTCTCCTTTCCGCGCCATGATGTACAAGGATAGCACCAAAAGCCGCGGCGCGTCAAGGCAATTTCCCCGTATGGCCGATAGGTCAGCCGGTTCTATCAAGCGCTCGCTTGGCATTTTTTCTCACTCATCACCAGATTGAACAACAATCTCCATTTTGTTCATTCGCGCGAGGGGAGCAGAAAGCCCCCTCTTTCAAAAAACACCAGCGATTGAACAAAATAAAAACTTTGTTTAATCTGGGGGAGGATTTTACGGAGAAACGGCCTTTTGAAGCGCCGCCATGGGATTCCCGGCGCATGGTTCAGTTCTAGAGGCTCGGCTCGGATGTAAATTGCGCTTATCATTTTATTGATTGCAGCGGCGGATTTTGAATCAAGCATGCCGCACATTTTGCGATACGCGATTTTCCGCACGATCCTCGCGCAGGATTTGCTTTTTCAGCGATTCTGCGCTATGATAATGATACTTTGTTCGACACGGATCTGTTCTATCGTCTACAGGAGCTTTTTTTATGATCGATTACCGTACCGAAGCGCCGCCGATCCTGCGCGACTTCTTGTCGTATCATGAGACCATCAAGGCGCATTCCCGCCGCACCGTCGACGAGTATTTTCTCGACATGCGGAATTTCTTTCGCTATCTGAAAACGACGCGCGATCCGTCTCTGGCCGGTCTTGACTTCAGCGAGATCGACATCATGGACGTGGATTTAGATTTTGTTCAATCGGTTACGCTGACCGACGTTTACGGGTACATGACCTATTTGAGCCGCGACCGCGTGCTGCATCAAAACAGCGATAAGTCGGACTACGGCTTGAATGCCGCGTCCAGAGCGCGAAAAATCTCTACTTTGCGGTCTTTTTATAATTATTTGACCAATAAGGCGCATCTGCTCGAAAACAATCCCATCAAGGACATCGACTCCCCGAAGCTCAAGAAAACGTTGCCGAAATACCTCACTTTGGACGAAAGTCTGCATCTTTTGGAGACGGTCGACGGGCAGAATCGGGAGCGCGACTATGCGATCCTGACACTGTTTCTAAACTGCGGGCTGCGTATATCCGAGCTTTGCGGACTGAATTTGCAGGACATCCAGGGCGAGGCGCTGCGCGTGCTGGGCAAGGGCAACAAGGTGCGCATCGTGTATTTGAACGACGCCTGTCTCGACGCGGTGAACGCTTATCTCGCGGTGCGCCGGCCGATCACGGGACGGGATCAGAACGCGCTGTTTCTCTCGTCCCGCAACGAGCGGATCAGCAAGTCCACCGTGCATGCGCTGGTCAAAAAGCACATCTCCGCCGCCGGTCTGGACGCCACGCAGTATTCCTCCCACAAACTGCGGCACACGGCGGCGACGCTGATGCTGCAAAACGGCGTCGACGTGCGCGCCGTGCAGGAGGTGCTGGGACACGAGCATCTGAACACGACCGAGATCTACACCCACATCGACAACGAGGCGCTGCGCGTCGCCGCGAAGGCCAATCCCCTCGCCCGCGTCAAATCGCCGAAGAAGAACGGCTGACGCAAGCCGACAGTCGCGCTTTGACAGTGCGCCTTGACGAGCGTACATTTTCGAATAGACCTTGCCGGATACAATCCGACCGTCTCACAAGATTGAACAAAACTTAACTTTTTTACAAAAAACGCCCCGAACCTTACGGTCCGGAGCGTTTTTGCATGGTCATTCTATTGGACGAAGCGCGCGCAGGCCGTGCGCGGAAGCAGCTGAGCCTTATAAGATGATGCAGATCAGGCCGCCGCTGCCCTCGTTGATGATGCGCTCCAGCGTCTCGCGGAGCTTCTTGCGCGCGTCCTCCGGCATATGCTTGAGCTTGGACTGCAGATCCTCGTTGACGATCTCGTGGAAGCTGCGGCCGAAGATGTTCGACTGCCAGATCTTGGTGGTGTCCCCTTCAAACTCCTGGAGCAGATAGTTGACCATGTCCTCCGATTGCTTTTCGTTGCCGACGATGGGCGAAACGGTGGTCTCGATATCCGCGCGGATCATGTGGATGGACGGCGCGCTGGCCTTGAGCCGGACGCCGTAGCGTCCTCCCTGCTTCATGATCTCCGGCTCCTCGAGGTCCAGCTCGTCGACGCTGGGCACCACGATGCCGTAGCCGGTCTCCCGCGCGTCCTGCACCGCCTGCGCGACCTTGTCGTACTCCGCCTTGACGGACGAGAGCTGCGTGAGCAGCGAGAGCAGGTCGCCGTCGTCGCCCACGTCGAAGCCGGACTGCTCGCTGAGCGTGCGGTAGAACAGCGCGCGCGGGAGCCGGAGTTCGGCCGCGGCGACGCCGCTGCCGAGCTGGATCGAGGTGACCTTGGCCGAGCTGATGTCCTCGTATTTCCCCATGGCGTCCACCGCGGCGGACACCTGCCGGATGTGGCGCAGGTCCTTCGCGCTCTCGCGCACGGCGCGGTAAAGGCCGCATTTGATGGGGTGCTTGGCGTCGAGCGCCTCCACCCACGCCGGGATCGTGAGATCCAGCTCGGTGAGCGGGAATTCGTAGAGGATGGCTTTCAGGATCTCGCCCACCGCCTCGTCGCCCAGCTGCAAACAGTTGACGGGAAGACACGTCACGCCGTAGGTATTGGCGATATCGCTCGCCATGGCCTGCGCGCGGGCGGAGGTCGGGTCCGCCGCGTTGAGCAGGACGAGAAACGGCTTGCCGATCTCCTGCAGCTCGCGGATCACGCGGCCTTCGGCCTCCAGATAGGCTTCGCGCGGGATCTCGGTGATGCTGCCGTCGGTGGTGACGACGATGCCGATGGTGGAGTGCTCGCGGATGACGCGCGAGGTGCCGAGCTCCGCCGCCTCCGCCATGGGAAGCGGGCGCTCGCTCCAGGGCGTCGTGACCATGCGCACGTTTTCGCCGTCCGTTTCGCCGGTGGCGCCGGGCACCATGTAGCCCACGCAGTCGATGAGCCGCACCGAGCAGCTTACATTGTCCTCGAGCGCGACGTCGACGGCGTCCTCGGGCACGAACTTCGGCTCCGCGGTCATGACCATGCGTCCGGAGCCGCTTTGCGGCAGCTCGTCACGGGCGCGCTCGCGGCGATAGTCGTCGCCGATGTTCGGGATGACCTGCGTCTCCATAAAACGCTTGATGAACGTCGATTTTCCGGCGCGCACCGGCCCGACGACGCCGATGTAGATGTCCCCTGCCGTCCGCGTGGAGATGTCCCGATAGATCTGTGTATTCTGATTCATAGCCGACTTCCTCCTGTAAACTCAGCGCTTGCGCGGGATGAGCAGCATTTGGCCGATGAGGGCGTCCGCCCCGTCGGTCAGCTCATTCGCGGCAAGGATATCCTCCACGGTCGTGCGGTACTGCTTGGCGACGTCCCAGAGCTGCTGCCCCGCTTCGATGCCGCGCAGCACCAGCGAGGGCGCTTCCGCGCCGCTGCCGCCGTCCTCCTCCGCGCTGAGCGAGGTGAGGCACGGGCAGCTGACGACGCCCTGGGAGACGAGCGTGAAGTCCGCCGGGAAGCGCAGCTCGATCCCGTTTGCGTTGATGTTGGCCGTGATGTCCCCGTTGCAGACCGCCTCCGCGTCGACGCGCGCGCAGTCCGGCAGCACAGCCTCCGCGGAAAGCTCCGCGCGGCGCTCGACGGCAAAAGGGATGCCCGCTTCGTCCAGATAGAGCGCCTTGACCGACACAGTCGTGCGCACCGTCGTCTGTTCCCCCTTGGTCTGCGCGGTGATCGCGCCGAAGCAGACGTCGGCGCTGAGCACGCACTGCACCTCCGTGCCGGTGTCCAGCTGCTCGCGCACATGCTGCTGCAGCGTCTGCGCCTCCGGCTCCTGCTGCAGCTCCACGGGGTCCAGCTGCGCGCTGAGCGCGTAGGACGTGCTGTAGAGGTCGGTGATGCAGCAGACGGTCTCCGTCCGCCGCTGCGTCAAAAACGCGCTGAGCAGCAGCCGGAGGCTGACCGTCCGGCCGTCGCCGCTCACGCCCTCCGCGCCGATATGTACCTCACAGTCGCGCAGCAGCAGCGTGACGGCGGCGGCAGCGGCGTCGTTCTCCCCCTCCACGCCGTCGAAGATCTGCGAAAACGGCAGCTCCTCGGCGTATGAGCAGAGCTTCTCCTCGTCGGAGCGGTACAGCAGCGACAGGCAAACGACGCCCTTGACCACGATCTTGCTGCCGACGCTGCGGCTCTCCGTCACGCGGAGCTTGACGCGGTGGCAGAGCAGCTCGCGGATGGCCTCCCGCCCGCCCGGCAGGGTCAGCTCGTCGGAAAACAGGAAATCCTTCGCGCCGGCGGCGGCGATCAGCGAGACCTTGTGCTGCTCGCAGAGGGTCTCGATGGCGTATTTCTCCTGCTCCTCGATCCCGCCGCAGACCACCAGCTCGCTCTTGCGGTACGGCGTCGCCCGCCACAGCAGCTCCAGCTTCGTAAAGATCTTGCGCGGGTTCAGCAGCCGCGCCTCGGCGCCGCAGACGCGCCCCTCCACCGCCGTCTCGCCGTCGGCGTCGGAAAAGCGCCCGTCCAAGGTGTGCTCAAAGGGGACGGCATACTCCATCGCACGCAGCCCCGGCGCGTCCTCGGTCATGTACAGCAGCGACAGTTTGACCGCCCCGCTGACCGTCAGCTTCCCGTCCGAAACGCTCTGCTCGCGCACCAGCAGGCACGCGCTGACGTCAACGATGCGGGAGATATCGGGGCTGTAGTCGGGTACGATCGTCTCCGCCGTCTCCTCGCGCTTCTCGCAAAGCGGCGTACCGGCCAGATAACAGTCGAAATGCTCCTTTTGCAGTTCCAGTTCCATGGTACTCGTCTCCTTTGGCGTGGTGTTGCTTTACCCTATGCCAAAGGGGACAAAGATATGCTAGTCTTCTTCCCGAATGCCGAACAACCGGCGCAGGATGCCGCTGAGCGCCCTCGGCGACTTCCAGACCACGATCTTCACAACGCTACACCTCCCCTACCGTTTCCGCAGCAAGCCGATGCCGAGAAGGATCAGAGCGGCTGCGATCAGGATCATCCAGAAGCCCACCGGAAACAGCGCCACGATCACGATCGCCGCGCCCAGCACCAGAGCGCACAGCCCCAAAAGCTGCCAGTTGTTCCCGCACATATCGCCGCCCTCTCCTTTCTCCACCTTTTGTGGTATCCCATTATATTAGCCGCGGCGGCCGGAGGTGCGGGCAGGAAAAAAACCGGCGGGTCGTCCCCGCCGGTTTTTCAGGTATTCCATTCTCTCAGGTCCTTCAGCTCCTCGTAGAGCCGCAGATAGCTCTCGTGCCGTCCCAGGACGATCCTGCCCGTGCGCACCGCCTCCAGCACCGAGCAGCCCTTCTCACGGGTGTGGGTGCAGCCGGCGAAGCGGCAGTCGCCGAGATACGGCGCGAAGTCCGGAAAGGTCTCCGGAAGATGCTCCTTGAGCGCAAGGCCGAGACTGTCGGTCTCGAACGAGGAAAAGCCGGGCGTGTCGATGATCTCCGCGCCGTTTGCGAGGCGGTAGAGCTCCACATGCCGCGTCGTGTGCTTGCCGCGGCCCAGCGCCTGGCTGACCTCGCCCACCTTTAATTGGAAGGACGAATCGAGCGCGTTGAGGATGCTGGACTTTCCCACGCCGGAATTTCCTGTAAAGGCAGATAGCTTTCCGGATAGTGCGGCTGCGAGGGTTTCGATCCCCTCTCCCGTGACCGCGCTGGTGCAGACCACGGGATAGCCCGCGCGGGTGTAGCAGTCGCGCAGCGCCTCGCCCGGGGCAAGGTCGCATTTGTTGACGCACACGAGCACGTCGCAGCCGCGCAGCGCGGCGACCGCCGTCATGCGGTCGAGGAGAAAGGGCTCCGTCTGCGGGATCGCCTCCGAAGCGATGAGGACGAGCTGGTCGATGTTGGCGACCGCGGGGCGGTCGAAGGCGTTGCGCCGCGGCAGGATCGCCTCCACGACGCCTTCCCCGCCGCCGAGCGGCGTGCACTCCACGCGGTCGCCCACGAGCGGAGAGACGCCGTCCCTGCGGAATTTGCCCCGCGCCTTGCATCGAAGCTCGCCGTCCGCGGTGTCCACGTAATAGAAGCCGCTGAGCGCCTTTCGGATGCGTCCCGTCACGGGTTGCCCTCCGTTTCTCCCGCCGCATCGGCGGTCTCGCCGGCCGTCGTATCCGGCTCGCCGCCGCTCTCGCCCGTCTGCTCGGGGCCGAGGCTGACGACAAAGCTGATCGGCGTGCCCTCGTTGACGCTGTCACCCGGGGCGATGTCCTGATCGATCACGTAATCCTTGGGCAGCTCGTCGCTGTACTCGTAGGTGATCTCGCCGCGCGCAAGGCCCATGACCTCCAGATTGTTGAGCGCGGTGGAAACGTCGCTGCCGATGAAGGTCACCACCGTGACCGGACGCGACTGCGGGCCCTTGCTGACGATCAGCATGACGTTTTCGCCCATGGTCAGCGTTTCTCCGACAGCGGGAACCGTGCGGATGACGTAGCCGGAAGAGATCGTGTCGCTGTATTCCTCGGTCGAATCGTCCACGGTGAGATCGAGGTCGAGCTGGCGCAGCAGGATGCCCGCCGCGCGGTGCTCCTGTCCGATGAGGTTCGGCATCGTATCGGTTTTGACGCCGGTGCTGACAAAGACCGTGATCTCGCGGTTGTCGCGCACCGTGCGCCCCGCCGTCGGGGACTGCTCGATGATCTGGCCCTCCGCAAACTCCGTGCTGGAGCGCTGGCCGATCTGCGTGATGGTGAAAATATCTTTTATCCGCTCGTCGGCGTTCGCCTCGTCGATGGTCATGCCGACGATGCTCGGCACCTCAAAGTCCGTCTGCGGCGGCTCGACGCTGTCAAAGCTGCCCCAGATGAGCTGCCAGAGCCCGAAGATCGCCGCGGCGCAGACCGCGAGCACCGCCGCGATGATCAGCGCGCGCGGCAGCGTCGGCGCGGACGGCAGATCGTCCTGCGGCTCTGCCGGTTCGCTCTCCTCGCGTTTGGCGAGACGGGCGGTGACGGCGTCCTTCACGGCGGCAAGCGGCTGCGTCGGCTCCTTGGTGGCCTTTTCGTGCAGCTGCTCGATGGTGAAGTCCAGCGTGGTGTCGGGGTTCTTGCGGAACTCCTCCAGATCGTCGATCATGGCGTCCGCCGTCGGATAGCGCTTGCCGATGTCCGACGCCATGGCCTTCATGCAGATCTTTTCCAGCGCCTCCGGCACAGTGGGGTCGATCTCACAGGGCGAGAGCGGCACGGAGCTCAGATGCTGCAGCGCGACGGAGACGGCGTTGTCCCCCTCGAAGGGCAGGCGGTTCGTCAGCATCTCATAGAGCACGACGCCGGCGGAGTAGATGTCCGAGCGCGCGTCCGTGCGGTCGCCCTTGGCCTGCTCGGGCGAGATATAGTGCACCGAGCCCAGCGCCTGCTGGGTCATGGTCTGCTGCGCGGCGCTCTCCAGCCGCGCGATGCCGAAGTCGGCGATCTTGACGCTGCCGTCCCGCAGGATCATGACGTTCTGCGGCTTGATGTCGCGGTGGACGATGCCGCGCGAGTGCGCGTGGCTGAGGCCCCGCATGATCTGGGTGATGAAGTGCAGCGATTCGCGCCAGTTGAGCTTGCCGCGCCGCTCCATATACTGTTTGAGCGTGATCCCGTCGATCAGCTCCATGACGATATACTCGATCTCCCCGCGGGAGACGTCGTACACCGAGACGATGTTCGGGTGCGAGAGCATCGCGACCGCCTGCGACTCGTCGCGGAAGCGGCGGCGGAAATCGGCGTCCTCGGCAAACTCGCTTTTGAGGATCTTGACGGCGACGGCGCGGTTGAGCCGCTGGTCGCGCGCCCTGTATACGATGGACATGCCGCCCGTTCCGATGATGCTTTGCAGCTCGTAGCGGTTGTCCAGCAGCGTTCCGACCATGTTATCCATTCTGCCGCTTCACCCCCTTTTCGTTGCGGATGAGAACGGCGGTCACGTTGTCCGGCGCGCCGCGGCTGATGGCGAGCGCAAGGAGCTGTTCAAGCGCCTTCGCCCCGTCCTCCTCGGCGCGTATGACCGCCAGGATCTCCTCGTCCTCCGCGATGGCGGTCAGCCCGTCGGTGCAGAGCAGGAGCGAGCTGCCCTCGTTCAGCTCGACCTCAAACGCGTCGCATACGATGGTCTTGTCCGGACCGAGCGCGCGGGTAATCAGGTTGCGGTTGGGATGCGTGCGCGCCTGCTCGGGCGTGATGTCCCCCGCCTCGATGAGGTTTTCGACCACGGAGTGATCGCGGGTGACGCGCGCGATGCGGTCGCCCTCGATCAGATACGCGCGGCTGTCGCCCACGTTGCATACAACGGCATGCCCCGGCGAGGCGATGGCGGAGACCAGTGTCGTGCCCATGCCGTGGTACGTCATATCCTCCTGCGCGCGGCAATACACCGCGTCGTTCGCACGGTGGACGCAGTAAGCCTCCGCCTCCCGCAGCTGCGAGAGCGTCATATCCTCGCGCGCCTGCGCGCGCAGCTCCTCCATAAAGGTTTCCACCGCGATGCCGCTGGCAAGCCTGCCGCCGGATACGCCGCCCATGCCGTCACAGACGACGGCGACGATGACCTCCGGCGGGAACAGGGTGTCGAGGGCATAGGTGTCCTGATTCTCTTTTCGACGCAGACCGATGTCTGTGACGCCCCAAGCCTTCACGCGTTCCTTCCCCCTTCTTCCATAGCCTTCCTGCGCAGTTGTCCGCAGGAGGCGTCGATATCGCCGCCGAGACTGCGGCGCACCGTCGCGGTGACGCCGTGCGATTCCAGCCGCTTCTGAAACGCCGCGACGCGGCGGCTGGGTTTGAATTCGCTCTCCACGACGTTATTGAGCGGGATCAGGTTCACATGCCCCGGCATCCCACGTATTTTCTTTGCCAGAAGATCCGCCTGCGCGTCGCTGTCGTTCACGCCGTCGATCATGGCGTACTCGAACGAAATGCGCCGTCCGGTGCGCGCAAAGTACCGGTGGCAGGCGTCGAACAGCTCGTCCACGTCGTAGGCGTTGTTGACCGGCATGATGCGCGAGCGCGTCGCGCTGTCCGGCGCGTGGAGCGAGACCGACAGCGTGAGCTGCAGATCCAGCTCAGAGAGCCGCTCGATCCCCGGGACCACGCCGCAGGTGGAGAGCGAGATGTGCCGCATGCCGATGTTCAGCCCGTCCGGATGGTTGACCAGCTCCAGAAAACGCAAAACGTTGTCGAGGTTGTCCGTCGGCTCGCCGATGCCCATGAGCACGATGTTCGAGATCTCGCGCCCGGCGTCCAGCTGCGTGAAGAGGACCTGATCGAGCATCTCCGACGGCGCGAGGTCGCGCACGCGGCCCGCCACGGTGGAGGCGCAGAACTTACAGCCCATGCGGCAGCCCACCTGTGAGGAGATGCACACCGTGTTCCCGTGGTGATAGGACATGAGCACGGTCTCGATGCAGTTCCCGTCCCGCAGCTCCCAGAGATACTTGACCGTCCCGTCCAGCTGCGAGACCTGCTTGCGCGCGACGCGCGGCACGGTGATATCAAACCGCTCCGCCAGCTTGGCGCGCAGGGGCTTGGATAGATTGCTCATCTCGTCGAAGGTCGCCGCGCCGCGGTGGAGCCAGGAGAAGATCTGCTTTCCGCGGAAAGCGGGCTCCCCCATTTCCTTCAGCGCGTCGGTGATCTCCGCGAGCGTCATGCTTTTGATGTCTTCCATGCTGATTCCCGGTTCATTCTTTTCTCAACTTTGCGAGGTAAAACCCGTCCGTTTCGTGCCGCTGCGGCCAGAGCGTGAGCCGCCCCTCCGTCTCCCCGACGGGCGCGGGCAGCGTGAACGGCTCATAGCGGAACGCGGCGGTCTCGCGCAAAAACGCGTCCGTCACGGCCTCGTTCTCCTCCGGCAGCACCGTGCAGGTGGAGTAGACCAGCACGCCGCCGGGGCGCACATAGCGCGCGGCGTTCGCGAGGATCGCGCGCTGGATCAAGGGCAGCGCCGCGAGCGCCGCGGGGTCCTTGTAGCGGACGTCAGGCTTCTTGCGGATGATGCCGAGCCCCGAGCAGGGCACGTCGCAGAGCACGACGTCGAAAGCCTCCGCCCAGTCCTCCCGAAAGACGCGTCCGTCCGCGGCAGTCGTCTCGATCCCTTCGAGACCCAGACGCGCCGCGCCGTCGCGGATGCGCTTGAGCTTGTTCTCATGGACGTCGCAGGCGACGATCGCGCCCCGGCCGCCCATGGCAAAGGCCGCGGAAAACGACTTCCCGCCCGGCGCCGCGCAGACGTCCAAAACGCGCAGGTCCGGTCCGACGCCGGCAACGAGCGACGCCAGCCGCGCCGCCGCGTCCTGCACGAGGAATTCGCCGCGGTAGAACGCCGGCAGCGTCGTCAGATCGCCGACGCCCGTCAGCTCCAGACAGTCCGGCGCCCACGGGTGCGGCTCCGCCGCGACGCCTGTGCCGCGCAGCTCGCGCAGCAGCGCGTCGGCCGTCGTTTTCAGCGGGTTGACCTGCACGCAAACCGGCGCGGGCGCGTTGTTCCCGCGCAGAAACGCCGCCGCTTCCTCCTCGCCGAGCAGGGAGAGCATCCGCTCCGTCAGCCAGACGGGATGGCTCGTCTCCACGCTGAGGCGCTCGACCGCGTCCCGCGGCAGCGGCGGCAGCGCCGCCTTGTTTTTCGAGAGCCTGCGCAGCACCGCGTTGACAAGCCCCGCCGCCGCGCCGCGCTTCGACGCCTTGGCAAGCTCCACGCTCTCGTTCACCGCCGCGCTGTCCGGCACCTTGTCGAGGAGCAGGATCTGATACGCGCCGATGCGCAGAACGTCCGGCAGCGGCTGCTGCAAATGGTCGAGCCGCTGCGTGCAGTACGCCGCGAGATAATAGTCCAGCAGCATGCGGTTTTGCAGCACGCCGTAGACGATGCGGCTGGTGAGCGCCGCGTCCGCCGCGGGCAGGCTCTCCCGCTTCAGCTCCGCCGCGAGCGCCGCGTCCGCCCACGCGCCGCTTTGGCGGCAGGCGTTCAGCACCCGCAGCGCGCTCATCCGCGCGCCGGTCATTCGATCACGCTGCCGGGGGCGATGCGCCGGCCGTTGAGCCACGCGCTCGCCGCCATGCGCTTGCCGCCCTCGGTCTGGATCTCCGTGAGCAGCACGCTCTCCCCCGCGCCGCAGCCGACCTCGACGCCGCGCTTCGACGCGCGCATCGTGCCGGCGGGCAGGTCGCGCGCCGTACCCGGCTCCGCGCGCCACACCTTCGCCGCCGCGCCGGAGAGCGTCGTCGTCGCGCAGGGCCACGGCACGAGTCCGCGCACCTGATCGACGACGGCTCGCGCGGTTTTGTTCCAATCGATCGGCGAAAGCTCCCGCGAGAGCATGGGCGCGTAGGTGGATTCCGCGTCGTTTTGCGGCGTCCTCGTCGCCGTTCCGGCGGCGATGGCGGGGATGGTTTCGGAGAGCAGGTCCGCGCCGATCGCCGCGAGGCGCGCAAAAAGCGCCTCCGCGTCCTCGTCCGGCGCGATGGGCGTCGCGCGCTTCGCGATCACGTCCCCCGCGTCCAGCTTCTTTGCCATGTGCATGATCGTCACGCCGGTCTCGTCTTCGCCGTCCAGGATCGCCCGGTTGATCGGCGCCGCGCCGCGGTACTTCGGCAGCAGCGACGCGTGGACGTTGACGCTGCCGAGCTTCGGCACATTCAAAACGTCCTCGGGCAGGATCTGCCCGTAGGCCGCCACCACCGTCAGCTCCGGCGCGAGCGCGCGCAGCAGCGCCAGCGGCTCTTCCCCGCGCATGTGCTCCGGCTGATAAACAGGCAAGCCATGCGACAAGGCATATTCCTTCACGGGAGGAGCCGTCATTTTCCTGCGGTTTCCGGGCTTGTCCGGCTGCGTGAAAACGCCGGCGATCTCGTGCCCGTCCTCGACCAGACGCTGCAAGGAGGCCACGGCAAAGGCCGGCGTCCCCATGAAAACGATCCTCATTCTTTCTCGAACTCCTCCGGATGATCGTTGATATACTGTTCGAGCTCCTCCTCGGAGAGCAGATGGTCGCAGCGCTCCGTGTAGAGGTGACCGTCCAGATGCTCGATCTCGTGGCAGAAGCAGCGGGCGGTGATGTCCTCGTCCTCCACCTCGAAGAACGTGCCGTCGCGGTCCTGCGCGCGGACGCGCACCTTGTACGGGCGCGTGACGACGCCGTAGCGCCCGGGGATGCTCAAACAGCCCTCCAGCCCCGTCTGCTCGCCCTCGCTCGAGACGATCTCGGGATTGATGAGCTCGATGAGCTCGTCCTCGCTGTCGCGCACGATGCAGACGCGGCGCAGAATGCCGACCTGCGGCGCGGCGAGACCGACGCCGCCGGCCTCGTCCAGCGTCTCCGCCATGTCGTCGAGCAGCGTGTGCAGCCGCGCGTTGAACTCCGTCACGGGACGGCAGACCTTCTCCAGCAGCGGGTCGCCCCGCTCTACGATCTTACGAATCGCCATAGTATCTCTCTCCTATCCTATCGCATTGCAGTCGGCAAAAATGTCGAGACTGCGGTTTTCCTTGTGCCGGTAAAACGCAAAGAGGAATTCCGAAATGAGCCGCCGCGCCTCCGGCGTGTTTTTGGCCGCAAGATACACGCGGTAGCGGTAGCGGTTGTTCACCTTCGCCACCGGCGCCGCGGCCGGCCCCAGGATCTCCGGTTCGGGCGGCAGCTGTTCTTTTCTGCGCTCCGCCTCGGCGCGCAGGCCGTCCCGCAGCGCGAGGCAGGCGCGCTGCACCTGACCCTCGTCGACCCCCGTGACCGTCAGGGTAAAGAGGTCGGCAAAGGGCGGGTAGCGCCGCAGCTTCCGCATGCGGATCTCGCTTTGGTAAAACGCCTCGTAGTCCTGCGCCGCGGCGGCGCTGATCACGTCGTTTTCCGGCGTGAAGGTCTGGATCACGGCGCGGCCCTGCTTGCTGCCGCGGCCCGCGCGGCCCACCACCTGCGCCAGCAGACTGAACGTCCGCTCCGCGGCGCGGTAGTTGTCCACATAGAGCGACAGATCCGCCGCCAGCACGCCCACCAGCGTGACGTTCTCAAAATCCAGCCCCTTCGCCACCATCTGCGTGCCGAGCAGGATCGGGATGCGCTCCTGCTCAAAGCGCCGCAGCAGCTTTTCGTGGGCGTGGGTCGCGCCGACGGTGTCGGCGTCCATACGCGCGATCTGCACGCCGGGAAACGCCGCTTGCAGCTCCTCCTCCACCCGCTGCGTACCGGCGCCCACCGGACGCATGGGGCTGCCGCAGTCCGGACAGCGGTCCGGAGCGGGGCGGGAAAAGCCGCAGTAGTGGCACATGAGCCGTCCGTTGGCGGAGTGGTAGGTCAGCGGCACGCTGCACCGCGGACACTCCGGCACCGCGCCGCACGCGCCGCAAAGCAGCATGCGCGCGCTGCCGCGCCGGTTGAGGAACAGAATGCTCTGTTCCCCGCGCTCCAGGTTCTTCGCAAGCTCCTCGCGCAGCGGCGCGCTGAGGCTGCCCTCGTTGCCCGCGCGCAGCTCCTGCCGCATATCGGCGATCACCACGTCCGGCAGGCTTCTTTCGTTGTAGCGCCTGTGAAGGGAAAATACTTGATATCGCCCGCTGCGGGCGTAATACGAGGTCTCGATCGTCGGCGTGGCTGAGCCGAGCAGCAGCAGCGCGTCATGTCTGGCGCAGCGGAACTGCGCCACGTCCCGCGTCTGGTAGCGCGGCGGGTTTTCCGAAGCGTAAGTGCCCTCCTGCTCCTCGTCCATGATGATGAGCCCCACGTTCTCCAGCGGCGCAAAGACCGCCGAGCGCGTGCCCAGCACGACGCGGGTCTCCCCGCGGCGGATGCGCTTCCACTGGTCGTAGCGCTCCGTGAGCCGCAGCGCGCTGTGGAGCATAGCGACGCCGTCGCCGAAGTACGCGGTGAATTTCGCCATCATCTGCGGCGTCAGCGCAATCTCCGGCACCAGCAGCAGCGCGGTTTTGCCCCGCGCGACGCACTCCTGAATGAGGCGGATGTACACCTGCGTCTTGCCGCTCGCCGTCACGCCGTGCAGCAGCGCGACCGAGGCCTTTCCGGAGCGTGCGAGCGCGTCCAGCCCCGCGAAGGCGCTCTCCTGCTCGTCGCTGAGCACGATGGGCGCCGCCTCGGCGGATTCGTACTTCGGCACGCGCAGGATCTCTTCCTCCGAAAACGCCACGATGCCGGACTTTTCGAGGCTTCGCAGCGTCGAGGCGGACGCGCCGGTATAGTAATAGACGTCGGAAACCGGCAGCGTGCCCTCTGCACAAAGAAGCTCCACGACCGCATAGCGAACGGACGCGGAGGCTTTGCGCTTTTCCACCTTCGCCATCGCGTCCTCGGCGCTGACGGCGAGGCTGAGCATGCGGAGCGTTTTGTCGTTCACCGCGCGCACGGCGGTCTTTTCCGACGTGACCAGCCCCTTGGCGCGGAGGCTCTTGAGTGTCTTTTCCGTCTCTGCGCCGCCCAGCTTTTTGAGCGTCTCGGTCTCCGCCTTTCCGGCGGCGGACAGCTCGCGCAGAAGCAGCAGCGCCGTTTCGTTCCCCTTCGCCGCCGCATAGGCCGTCTCCGCGTCCGCCGCAAGGCTCCACTCCTCGCGGTAGCGGAACCAGATCCCGGCGGGCAGGGCGGTCTTGATCGCGTCGTAGTAGGTGCAGAAATACCGCGCCTTCATCCAGCGCACCAGCCGCAGCGCCTCCTCGTTCATCAGCGGCGCATCGTCCAGCACGCTCAGGATCGGCTTGTAGGCGGCGTCCGCTTCCCCCTGCTCCGTCTCCATGACGAAGCCCTCGGCGGCGCGGTTGCCCCTGCCGAACGGCACGGTGACGCGCATGCCGGGCAGCACGGCGTCCGCCAGCTCCGGCGGGATCGCGTAGGTGTAGAGCTTATCCGCGGTGTAGGGCACGCCGGAGACGGCGAGACGCGCAAGACACGCGCTCAACGGTTGATGGAGATATCCACGTCGCCCGTGCTGATCTTGCCCTCGGCCACCTCGTTGATGGCGGAGGTGACGGGCTTTTCGGTCAGCGGCGTGCCCTCCTCGTCCGCGGCCTCGGCGATCTGACGCGCGCGGCGTGCAACGACGTTGACGAGCAGGTAGCGGTTGGGAACGTTCTGATTGAGCGTAGTCATAGCGGGATAGAGCATCATGATGATCTTACCTTCCTTTATTCACTGAGAATTTTCATCCGCTCGGCGGGCTTGCAGTGCTCGGCGAGCATGATGGCGTTCACTTCGCGCACGGCCCGTTCGACCGTGTCGTTGATGACAAAGTAATCGTATACGTCGGCGGTGCGCAGCTCCGCCTTTGCGCGAACGAGGCGCTTCTGGATCTTCTCCTCGCTGTCCGTGCCGCGGCTGAAGAGCCGGCGCTCCAGCTCCTCCCACGACGGCGGCGCGATGAAAATGCGCACGGTTTCGGGACGCTTGGTGCACACCTGAATAGCGCCCTGCACCTCGATGTCAAGGACGACGTCCTTGCCCTCGTTCATCGCCTTGTCGACGAACTTCTTCGGCGTGCCGTAGAAGTTGCCCACGTACTCGGCGTACTCCAGCAGCGCGTCCTCCTCGATCAGCTCCTGAAAGCGCTTCACGTCGATGAAGTGGTAATGTACGCCGTCCACCTCGCCCTCACGGGGCGCGCGGGTGGTGGCGGAGATCGAAAAATAGAGGTCGTCCCTGCCGCGGAACAGCTCGCGCAGGACGGTGCTCTTGCCGACGCCGGAGGGGCCGGAGATGATAAAAGTCTTTCCCTTTGCCATGGTTTCAATCCTCCTCCGTGCCGCCGAGCACTTCCATGCCCGCGCGGGAGATGACCTTGTCCGCGGGGATCGCGGAGAGCACCACATGGTCGCTGTCCATGATGAAAACCGAAGCGGTCTTGCGCCCGTAGGTCGCGTCGATGAGCATGCCGCGCTCGCGGGACTCGGAGATGAGCCGCTTGATCGGCGCGGAGTCCGGCGACACCACGGCGAGCATCCGCTCGGCGGAGACCAGATTGCCGAAGCCTATGTTGATGAGCTGCATGGTACCTCCCGTCTCACTCGATGTTCTGCACCTGTTCGCGGATCTTCTCCACCTCGGCCTTGAGCTCGACCACGACGCGCGCGATCTCCACGTCGTTGCACTTGGAGCCGACGGTGTTGCTCTCGCGGTTGACCTCCTGGATGAGGAAGTCCATCTTGCGGCCCATGGGCTCGTCGGACTCGAGCATGCCCCGCAGCTGGGAGAGGTGGCTCCGCAGCCGCACGGTCTCCTCGTCCACGGCGATCTTGTCCGCGTAGATGGCGGCCTCGGTGAGGATGCGGGATTCCTCGACGGTCGTGCTTTGCAGCACCTCCTGCATCCGCGCGGTCAGCCTTTCGCGGTACTCCTTCACCGTCTCCGGCGAGCGCGCCTCCACCTTGCCGGTCAGCGCCTCGATGGCGTCGAGACGGGACGCGATGTCGGCGGCGAGCTTCCCGCCCTCCGTCGCGCGCATGGCGTTGTAGGCGGCAAGCGCCTCGTCCAGCACCGCGCAGAGGTCGGTCTGCACGCTCTCGAGATCCTCATCCGCCTTGGTGACGGTGAGCACGTCCGGAAAGCGGGCGACGTCCACGGCGGAGTACTCCCCGCGCAGCATGCTGGGGCTCATCGCGCCGATCTTGCGCAGCGCCGCGAGATAGGCCTCCGCCAGCGGCTCGTTGACCGTGACGACGGTCGTGTCCGCGCCGCTTGCGTCGATGGACACAAAGACGTCCACCTTGCCGCGGGAGACGGCGCGCTGCACGCGCTGCTTGATCGCGTCCTCGGAGAAGATGTAGGCGCGCGGCAGCTTGACCGTCGTGTCCAGATAGCGGTTGTTGACGCTCTTCACCTCGACGGTGATGTCGCGCCCGTTTAAGGTTTGTCTGGCCCGGCCGTAGCCGGTCATGCTTTTTACCATGGTCCTGTGTCCTCTTCTTTCGAAATATCAGCACGGCAGGAAGCAGACGCGTCCGCCGGTGCAAAGGCTGCAAACCGCCATCGTCGTACAAAGCCGGATGCACGCGTCGTCGCCGTAGGTCAAGGTGCCGAAGCCGCGGAAGCCCGCGGGACGGTAGCCGCCGCTGCTGTTGAACATGGTCAGCGCCTGACGGTACTCCTCGTTGTTCGGCTCCATGCGGCAGGCGGTCTCCAGATACCGCTTCGCATCGTCCATCCAGCCGCGGCGCGAGCAGACGATCCCCATGAGGAAGTTCCACTCCGCGCCCCGGTTCGCGGCCTCATTCAGCAGCCGCTCCGCCAGCGTGATGTCGCCGCCGCTGATCGCGGCGCGCACCCGCCCAAGCAGCGGATCGCCGCCGGAGGACGCGCCGGCGTACGAGCGGCTGTAGCCGTAGCCGCTGCGCTGCGACGCGGCGGCGCTGCCGCCGCCGCTTTTGCGCTGGCGCTGGATCTGCTCGTAGGCCTCGTTGATCTCCTTCATCTTCTCCTGCGCGAGATCGGCCAGGGGATTGTCGTGATAGTTGTCCGGATGGTACTTGCGCGCCAGCTCGCGGTAAGCGTGCTTGACCTCGTCGTCCGTCGCGGTGGGCGCGATATTCAACACTTTATAGGGATCGCTCATGGGATTCCTCCGTGTGTTTCGTTTTCCGCATCCGAGGCGGCTTGCGGTAGACGCCGCTGAGCACGGCCTTGCCGACGCCGTACAGGCTGTCGTAGAAAATGCCGTCCAGCACGCCCGTCCAGTATCCGTTCGGCAGCAGCGCGTACGCGCCCGCCATCTGGGCGATCGAGGCGTCCAGCGTTTCGGCGAGGCGCCGCTTCGCGTCCTCCGGCAGCTCGTCCCCGTCCGCGGCGTAGCGGTATCGCAGCGGATTGTAGTTGCCGCTGCGGGCGTCTTTCTTGAAATCGTCCGCCGCGTCGACGAGGTAGATCCAGCGGCCCAGATGATAGAAAAGCTGGTGCAGAATCCGCCGTCTGGTCTCATCCGGCTCGTCCGACGCGACGTCCGCGAGAAGCGACGCAAACGGCTCCGCCGCCTCGTCCAGTGAGGCGCAGCGCGCGCGCTCCTTTTCGCCCAGCTCCCGCAGCCGCTGCCGCACCGTCTCGTCGAAGGCTGGTGCAAACGCGCGCGCCTTTCGGTAGGCGCCGCGCAGGAACAGCGCGGCAAGCCGGTACTTGAGTCCCGCCCAGAATCCCGAGTCGGCGACGTGGTCCCGCAGCTGCCACCAAAAAAGGATGACGCTCCGGTCCGCCGCGCGCTCCAGCGCGCGATTCTGCGCCATCGCCATGCAGCCGCGGCAGGGATGCGCCGCACAGCGCCGGCGCGAACACACGGGCGTCTCGTCGACGCCGAGCAGCATCGCCAGCAGCGTGAAGTCGAAGTTGAGCAGGAAGCGCGAGAAAAAGCCGTAGCGCCGGCCCAGCGTGTGGCACAGGCCGCAGTAGGCCTCGCGGAACGTCTCCCGCTGCGCCGTGGGTCTGATATAGCCGAACACGGCGCTTAAAAGGCGCGCACGATGGTGAACCTCATGCCGCCGCTGCGCCGCAGGCGGCGGTCGTAGAGGATCGCGGGAACGATCCCGCAGAAGAACGCCAGAATGGATATCCCGGCGCTGAGCCCCTCGCTGCCGAGGGAGGCCGTCGCCAGATACGCCGCGAAGAACAGCGCCACCGGCACCATGTAGACCAGCAGCAGCACGCCGAAGACGTGTCCGGTGCTGCTCTCGACCACGACCTTCTGCCCCGCCTGCGCGCCGATGGGGTTTTCGACCACCGCGCGCACCGGCGCCGGCGTTCCGCCGCAGCCCGCGCACTCGTGGCAGTCGTGGGCGCAGGCCGACTGGCGCGCCACCGAGATCTCGGCCCGGCCGTCGGAAAAGATTTTTTCAACGGTTGCGATCTGCGTCATGGGGTCGTCTCCTCACCCGGCTCCGCACTCTCGCCCTCCAGTTCCTCCGGAGGCAGGATGCGCACCGTAAGCTGGTAGTTCCGCGTGGCGCCGACGTCCGGGTCGCCCTCGACGCGGATGTTCGCCGGGACCGTGTAGGCGCCGCTGGCGTTCGTCACGCCCGAGAGGTCGGCCACCGCCGTGACCATGGACGGCGTGATCCCGGAAAGGGTCTCCTCCGTCCCGCGCAGCGTCACTTGAAGCGACGATGTGACCACCTCGACGACGCGGTCCTCCGCGCCGAAGTTCTCATAGTCGAAGTTCGTCACGGTCATATCCTCGGTGGCGACGTCCCGGTTCGAGATGATCAGCGTCGCTTCGGTCACGCCGCTGAGGTTGTTCAGACCTTCGGGAATGGGGATATCGTAAATGAAGGTGTGCTCGCCCTCCTCCAGATCTGCCAGCGGGATCTCGTCGAGCCGGATCTCGCCCAGCTCCGCGATCTGCGTGGAGTCGCCGGAGAGCGTCACCGTGGCAGGCGTCAGCGTGTAATCGAAGCTGTCGAGCCGCACGCCCGGCTCCTCGATGAACTGTACGCTGAGCGGAATCGCCGTCGCCGAGATGACCGGCATCGTCACCTGCACCGTGGAGCTGGAGGCGCGGATGCTGCTGCTTTCGATGAGGGCGTCGTTCTCGTCGTAGAGCTCGAATTCCAGCTGCTCCACGATCGTGGAGCGCGCGTTCTCGATGTTGAGCGTCACCAGCGCGTAGCTCACGCGCACCACGTCGCTCTGCTGGCCCCAGACCTCGAGCGTGTCGGGCAGCAGCTGCACGCGTCCGGCGGCGTAGCCGTCCGCCACGGTGCCCACCAGCTTGCAGCGCACCTCCACGTCGGTCTTGCGGTACAGCTCGCCGATGCGCACCGAGACGTTGCGCACCGTGGGCGATTTCACGGTGATCTGGCTGGGGTTGACGCCCACGGGATAGATGATGCTGTAGGGCACCGACTGCACGCCGGAGAGCCCCACGGAGCTGAGGTCCGCGATCAGATGGACGTGATCGGTGTCGAAGCTGTAGACGAGACTGCGCGGCATGCTCAGCACGACGTCGACCTTTGCGTCGTCGCTGTTGGTCAGCACCAGACCCTTGTTGGCGAGCGTCGCGTCGCCGTTCGGAAACTCCACGCCGACCTCATAGAGGTTCAGCTCGACCTCCTCGTCGTTGTTCACATAGAACCACAGGAAAAACGCGATGAGAATGGAGATCGTGATATAGACCGCCCTGCGTCCGTTACTCAGCTGCATTCTCATCCGCCTCCTTTCCGCTCTTGCGCTGCCACGGCAGGCGCAAACGGTTCTTTTCCTGCTCCTGTTGCTCCTCCACGCGCGGCATCAGCTCGTTTTTCAGCAGCTTCTCCAGCGTCTGCGCCGTGAGGTGCCGCTTGAGCATGCCGCGGATCGCCACCGAGATCGTGCCCGTCTCCTCCGAGACGATGACCACCACCGCGTCGGAGTTCTCGCTCATGCCGATGCCCGCGCGGTGGCGCATGCCGAGATCGCGGCTCAAATTGACGTTGTGCGTCAGCGGCAGCATGCAGCCGCCGGCCAGCAGCCGCCCGTCCCGGACGATGACCGCGCCGTCGTGCATGGCGGCCTTGACGAAGAAGATGTTCTTGAGCAGCTGGCTCGACACCTGCGCGTCGACGATGGTGCCGGTGCGCGTGACGTCGTCCAGCTTGATCTCACGCTCGAACACGATCAGCGCGCCCGTGCGCGAGGCGGACATGTCCGCGCAGGCCTCCACCGTCTGCGCGATGGTCGTCTCGATCACGCCGACGCTCTGCACGCGCGCAAAGGGGTTGAACGTGCTCAGCTTGCTGGAGCCGACCTGCTCGAGGATCCGCCGGATCTCCGGCTGAAAAATCACGATCAGCGCCAGAACGCCCCAGGTGATGACGGAGCGCAGGATGAAGTTGAGCGTGTTTAAATAGAAGATATCCGAGATGGCCAGCGCCGCGAGGTAGATCAGCACGCCGCGGCCGAGACTGGCCGCGCGCGAGCGTCCGACCAGCTTCAGCGCCCGAAACAGCACATAAGCCAGCAGCACGATATCCAGCCAGTCCGTCAGCCGGATCGTCTGCAAATAGCGCAACACGCCTTCGAATACCGTCGACATAGTTTTCTCTCCCATCTCTTATCCATACGCGGACCGCATAGGTATGTCATATTCTAATATAAGCGCCGCAAAAATGCAACGGGAGAGGTGTGAATTTTCCATGAAATCTCAAAGAGAATTCTGTCTCATTTGACGAGCGCGCGCAAAACGCGCAAAAAGGCGTCGACGTCCTCCGTGCGATTGAACGCGGAAAAGCTCAGCCGCACCGTACCGCCCTCGAGCGTACCCGCGGTCCGATGCGCCAGCGGCGCGCAGTGGTAACCGGCGCGCACGGCGATCCCCCGCTGCCCCAGCGCGTCCGCCACGTCCTCCGATTCCCGTCCGGCGACGGTGAAGGACAGCACGCCGAGCTGCTTTGCCGCATCCTCCGCGGCATAGACCGTCACGCCGTCCAGACGCCGCAGCCCCTCCGCCGCGCGGGCAAGCAGCGCGCGCTCATGGCGCAGGATGCGCTCGCTCGTCCGCTCGCGGACAAAGCGCAGTCCCGCCTCCAGCCCCGCGATCCCGGGCGTGTTGTGCGTGCCAGCCTCCAGCCGGTCGGGCAGGAACGAAGGCATCTCCTGCCGCAGCGATTCGCTGCCCGTGCCGCCCTCCAGGAGCGGCACGCTCTCCGCCGCGCAGAGCAGAAGCCCCGTGCCCTGCGGGCCGTAGAGTCCCTTGTGCCCCGGCATGGCGACGAAGGCCGCGCCCAGCGCCTCCATATGGAGCGGCGCCGCGCCCGCCGACTGCGACGCGTCGACGATCAGCGGCACGCCCGCGCCGCGGCAGAGCGCCGCGATCCCATCCAGCGGCAAAAGCGCGCCGAACACGTTGGAGGCCGCGGTGCAGATCACGGCGTCCGCGCCGCCGCGAAGCGCCGCGTCGAAGGCGGCAAGGCAGGCGTCTTCGTCAAATAACGGCGAGGCGGCGACGACGACGTCCGCCTCCAGCGCGTGCAGCGGCCGCGTCACGGCGTTGTGCTCATAGCCGGAGATCACCGCCCGGCCGCCCTGCGGCACAAGGCTCTTGATCGCGATGTTCAGGCCGTGGGTCGCGCTGGCGGTGAACACCACGTCCTCCGGAGACGCCGCGCCGAAGGTTTCCGCGGCAAGGCTCCGGCAGCGGTAGAGCAGCTCCTCCGCCGCGCGGGCGCTGGCGTAACCGCCCCGTCCCGGCGAGCTCATGGTCTGCATGGCGCGCAGCATGGCGGCGCGGACGCCGGGCGGCTTGTGAAACGTAGTCGCCGCGCTGTCGAGGTAGATCATAGCGCGACCTCGCGTCTTTCGCCGCCGGAGACGAAGAATACCTTCACGGGCAGCTGCCCCGCCTCCCGCAGCGCCTGCGCGGCGCGGGGATACGCATTTTGCGAAACCTCCAGCGAATAGCCGCAGCCGCTTTTCGATACGCCGCTGCCCGTGCGGCGCACACGCACGTGTATACCGGAACGCCCCAGGACCTCCGCCATCTGTTGGGCGCGGGTCACGGAGCGGGCCATCAGCAAATAATGATCCATCGGGATCCCTCCTCGCTGCATCTTATGAGCGCGGAGCCGACGGCGTGAAAAAAGCGGAGCTGCCGATGCAGCTCCGCGATCCGGAAAACGCTTTATGCTTCCTGCTTTTCGAGCAGCGCCACGGCGTGCGCCGCGATCCCCTTTCCCTCGCCGGTAAAGCCGAGGCCCTCCTCCGTCGTCGCCTTGACGCTGACGCAGTCGTGGCTGACGCCGAGCGCCTCCGCGATGCGGCGGCGCATCTCGTCCCGAAACGGCGCGAGCTTCGGCGCCTGTGCCAGCACCGTGGCGTCGATGTTGACCACGGCACAGCCGTTGGCCTTTAATATCCCGCCGACCGCCTTGAGCAGCACCATGCTGCTCACGCCCTTGTAGGCGGGGTCGCTGTCCGGAAAATGCTGTCCGATGTCGCCCAGCGCCGCCGCGCCCAGCAGCGCGTCCATGATCGCGTGGGTCAGCACGTCCGCGTCCGAGTGTCCGTCCAGCCCCAGCGAATATGGCACGGAGACGCCGCCGAGGATCAGCGGCCGCCCCGCTGTGAGCCGGTGTACGTCATAGCCGTGTCCGATGCGAAGATTGGTCATGGTCTTGCCTCACGATTCCCTTTTTGTAAGGATCGCCTCCGCCAGGATCATGTCGAGCGGCGTGGTGATCTTGATGTTTTCTTCCAGCCCGGCTGTCAAGCAGACTTCCTTGCCAAGCCGCTCCACCGCTGAACAATCGTCGGTCAAAACCGCGCCGGAGCGCAGGGCGTCCAGCAGCGCGGCGCGCAGCAGCTGCGCGTCGAAGACCTGCGGCGTCTGGACCGCAAAAAGGGTCGAGCGATCCGGCGTTTCCAGAACGACGCCGTCGACGGCGAGCTTGACGGTATCCTTGACCGGGATCGCGGGCGCCGCGGCAAAGTGGACGCGCGCGGCCTCGATCACGCTGTCGATCAGCTCCGGCGTCACAAAGGGACGCGCGCCGTCCTGCACGGCCAGGAGATCGGCGTCGCGGTTCGCCTCCATCGCGGCGCGGAGCACGGATTCCTCCCGCGTCTTCCCGCCGACGATGACCTTGACGGGCTTGGTGACGCCCCAGCGCTTGCAGAGGTCGGCAAAGAGGACCAGATCCTCCTCCCGCGCGGCGATGATGATCTCGTTCACGCCGGCGGCGGCGTCCACCGCCTGCAGGGTATGCGCCAGCACCGGCTTGCCGCCCAGCGGCAGCAGAAGCTTGTTCTCCCCTCCCATGCGGTCGGACGAGCCCGCCGCGGCGATCAGCGCCGAGCAGCAGGGATACGCGGGGCGATGATTGGGAAAGAGCTTCTTCCAGAGCTTCATGCCTGTGCCATCTCCTTTGCCAGCATGACGTCGTTGATGCGCGACTCCGCGTCGGCGTACTCGACGCTTTCGGAGAGCACGATCTCCGAAATGAGGATCTGCTTTGCACTGTGGAGCATCTTGCGCTCCCCGTTGGAAAGCCCGCGCTCGCTGTCGCGGTGCATCAGCGCCTTGATGACGCCGGCCACCTCCAGCAGGTCGCCGCTTTTGATGCGCTCCATATTCTCGCGGTAGCGGTGGTTCCAGTTGGCGGTCATGTCGATGCTGAGCACGGGGATCTGCGCGATGACCGCCTCGATCTCATCCTGCGAAGAGACGGCGCGGATCCCGATCAACTCGCAATTCGCCGTCGGGATCTTCAGCGTCAAGCCGGAGATGGGCATTTTGAACACATAAAACCGGGTCATCGCGCCGCCGATCTTTTCCTCGACGATGCTCTCGATCACACCGGCGCCGTGCATCGGATGCACGATCTTGTCCCCAATCTGATACATTTTCGCCCACCTCCTTTCTGACGGTGCCGGCAAAGGCCGCGCGTCTGATCTTCGGATGGTTATATCAATCCAAATGAATTATACTGTATTTTGCAACAGATTTCAAGTCCTGTTTTTTCCACTTTGCCGGCAAAAATGCGGGCAGCCGTTCTGCTGCCCGCATTTCGGAGGGAAATATTTTTCTGACGACCGGTCGCTTACTTGTTGGTCCTGCGCCAAATGCCCATCTTCTCCGCCGAAGCGATGAGCTCCTCGCGGAAGTCGGGGTGCGCGATGGAGATGAGCGCCTCCGCCCTCTCCCAGGTGGAGAGGCCCTTGAGGTTGACCATGCCGTACTCCGTGACGATATACTGCGTGCAGGAGCGCGGGTCGGTGGCGATCGAGCCGGGGGTCAGCGTGGGGACGATGCGGCTCTTGACCGTGCCGTCCTTGCCCTTGACGGTCGAGGACATGCAGATGAAGCTCTTGCCGCCGTTGGAGAGGTACGCGCCCATGCAGAAGTCAAGCTGCCCGCCGGTGCCGGAGATGTGCTTCGTGCCCGCGGACTCGGCGTTGACCTGACCGTAGAGGTCGCAGTCGATGGCGTTGTTGATGGAGATGAAGTTGTCGATCTGGGCGATGACGCGCACGTCGTTGGTGTAGTCCACGGGCGCCGCCATGACGTCGGGGTTGCGGTCCATGTAATCGTACATCTTCTGCGTGCCCGCGGCGAAGGCATAGACCTGGCGGCCCTTGTCAAGCGCCTTGTTCTTGCCGGTGATCTTCCCCGCCAGCGCGAGGTCGACAAAGCCGTCGACGTACATTTCCGTATGCGCGGAGAGGTCCTTCAGATCGGAGGTCGCGAGCACCGAGCCGATGGTGTTCGGCATGCCGCCGATGCCGAGCTGCAGGCACGCGCCGTTGGGGATCTCGGGCACGACGAGGTTGGCGACCGCCATGTCCACCGGCGTGGGATCGGCCGCGGGCGGCAGCGCGCCCACGGGCGGGTTCTCGCCCTCGACGACGAAGTCGACGTCCTTGATGTTGATCTCGGTGCCGGTCAGGCCGAAGACCCACGGCTGGTTCTTGTTGACCTCGACGACGATCTTCTTCGCCTTCGAGAGCATGTCGGCAAGGTGCGACGCGCCGAGGGCAAAGCTGAAGTTGCCGTGGTTGTCCATGGGCGTGACCTGGATCATGGCGACGTCGACCTTGGCGTTGCCGTCGCGGTAGAAGCGCGGCAGCTCGCTGTAGCGCATGGGCGAGAAGAAGCCCTTCCCCGCCGAGATGATCTTGCGGTCGACGCCGGTGCAGTGCCAGGAGTGCCAGACGAAGTGGCCCTCGCCGTTCTCCGCCTCGGCGACGGCGGGCATCCACAGCGTCACGCCGCCGCGGAACTTGACGTCGCGGAGCTCGTCCACGCGCTTGGCCAGCGCCTTATCGAGCGTGTAGGGATGGTTGGTGCACCAGCCGTAGTCGACCCAGTCGCCGGACTTGACGACCTTGACGGCCTCGTCCGCGGTGGTCAGCTTCTGCCGGTAGAGCGCAGCATAGTCCATAACAATGATCCTCCCGTATGATAAAAATGAATTTCATCCACATTCGTCAAAATTATAACACAGCGCGGGGGCGCTTGCAAAGCCCTTTTTCCCGAAAGTGCAAAAGAGAGGACAGGCAGGGCCTGTCCTCTCTTCCTTGCTGTGATTACTCCTCAGCGGGCTCCTCGTCGGACTCCTCTTCGTCATAGGACGCGGGCGCGAGCAGCGCGCGGATGCTCAGGGAGATCTTCTGCTTCTCCTCGTCGATGGCGGTGATCTTCGCCTCGACGGTCTCGCCCTCGCTCAGCACGTCGCCGGGCTTCTCGATGCGGCGATCCGCGATCTGGGAGATGTGGATCAGACCGTCGACGCCGGGCACGACCTCGGCAAACGCGCCGAAGGTCATCAGCTTGACGATGCGCACCTTGGCGACGTCGCCGACCTGATAGGTCTTCATGAACACATCCCAGGGGTTCTGGGTGCGATCCTTGACGCCGAGAGAGATCTTGCGCTTCTCGGGATCGAAGGAAATGACGTAGACGTCCAGCGTGTCGCCGACCTTGACGACCTCGGAGGGGTGCTTGATGCGGCTCCAGGAGAGCTCGGAAATGTGCACCATGCCGTCCACGCCGCCGATGTCGACGAAAACGCCGTAGCTGGTCATGGACTTGACGGTGCCGTTGTAGTGCTTGCCGACCTCGATGTTGTCCCAGACTTCCTTCTGGGCGGCGGCGCGGACCTCGCTCAGCACGCTGCGGATCGAGCCGACCACACGGCGGCGGGCACGGTTGACCTCGGTGACGCGCAGCTTGACCGGCTGCTTGATCATGGTCGTGAGATCGGCGTCACGGGGCTGACCGCTCTGGGACGCAGGAACGAACACGCGAACGCCCTTGACGGAGACGACGATGCCGCCCTTGTTGACTTCGGAGACGACGCCCTCGAGCACGGTCTTCTCGTCGACCGCCTTCTCGATGTCCTCCCAAACCTTGACCGCGTCCAGACGCTTCTTGGAAAGCGTGGCGTAGCCCTCCACGTCGTTGACGCGGACGATGTAGGTCTCGATCTCGTCGCCGACGTGAACGATGTCCTCGACCTTGGCGTCGGGATCGTTGCTCAGCTCGGAAATGGGAATGTAGCCTGCCTGCTTGCAGCCCAGATCCACCTGGATCTCGGTGGTGCCGATGGACGTGACGACGCCGGTGACCTTATCGCCGGTGTTCAGGGTTTTGAAGGATTTCTCCAGCATCTCCTCGAAGGACTCGCCCTCGGCCGCTTTGGTTTCGTTCTTGATCTCTTCCGACATGGTTGCATATACCTCCTTAATGATGCTCGCAGGCGTAGATGCGCCGGCGGTGATACCCGCAGTCATGCAACCAAAGAAGACGTCCGGCGAAAGCTCGTCCGCGGTTTCGATCTGGATCACCCGGGGACAAACCTTCTTGCAAATCTCTGTCAAATGTCTGGTGTTAGCGCTTTTGCGGTCTCCGACCACCACCATCGCGTCAACTTCCGCGGCGATCTGAGCCGCTTCTGATTGGCGTTTCTGCGTAGCATTACATATTGTATCACTGATTTTCAGATTTGTACACTCTTTTTTTAGAAATTTTATACAATTCTCCCAGAGCGCCCGGACGCAGGTGGTCTGGGCGACGGCGAGCACGGGCTTTCGCGGGTCGTATGCGGGGCTTTTGAGCCACGATTCCACCGCCTCCGGCGACTCGCAGACCGCCGCGCCGCGGCAGCGGCTGGCGATGGCGATGACCTCGGGATGGCGCGCCTCGCCCACGATGACGACCTGGCTTCCCTCCCGCTCCGCCTGCTCGACCAGCGTCTGCGTGCGGCGGACGTTGGGACAGGTCGCGTCGGCAAGGACCGCGCCGCGCGCTTCCAGCGCCTCGTACACCTCGCGGCGCTCGCCGTGGGAGCGGATGAGCACCGTCTCCCCGCGCTCCGCCTCCTCCGCGCCGGCAATGCGGCGCATGCCGAGCGCCTCCAGCTCGGCGATGACGCTCTCGTTGTGGATGAGACTGCCGAGCATGGCGCCGCCGCGCTCGCGCGCGACCTCGCGCGCCAGCTCCACCGCGCGCTCCACGCCGTAGCAGAAGCCCGCGGACTTGGCAAGGATCACCTTCATTTCTTCTCCCACTCCCGTCCCAGCTCATAGGCGCGGTGCACGACCTCGTCGGCGTACATCTGGTACTCCTCCGCCGTGCCGTGCCGCGCGGCGGTCTTGGGCTCGAACGGCTCGCCGAAGATGATATGGGTCTTATGAAAGAGCTTCCTCCGGTTCCCCACGTACACCGGCAGCAGCGGCGCGCCCGTGCGCATGGCGATCATCACGACGCCGCCCTTGGGACGCACGTCGCCCTCATGCTCGACGCGCGTGCCCTCGGGAAACACCAGCAGATGCGCGCCGTCCTTGATGCTCTTGATGGCGGTGCGCACCGCGTTCAGGTCGCTCTCGCCCCGGTCCACGGGAAACACGCCCAGCCTTTCGAGAAACCGGCCGAGCACCGGCGCGTCCATCAGCTCCTTCTTGGCCATGATGCGCACGCACACGTTCTTCGGCAGCGCGAGGCGCATCATGATCGGGTCGGCGGCGTGGGCGTGGTTGCCGCACAGCACGACCGGCCGGTCCGCCGGTACGTTTTCCGCGCCGTGTACGTCAAAGGGGTACAGCAGATGGGTCACCGGCGTGGCGATGGCGTAGACTACGCGCAAAAATCTGGTCGATTCCTTCATATGCCCACTCTCTCCCGAACGGTCTTCAAAATAAGCTCCCGGCTCTGCTCGAAATCCAGCCGGGAGGTATCGAGCCGGATCGCGTCGTCGGCCTGCCGCAGCGGCGCGACGTCGCGGTGCGTGTCGTTCCAGTCGCGCTCCTTCTGCTCGGCGAGGACCTCCTCAAAGGGCTTCGGCGTGCCGCGCTGCTCCAGCTCGAGGAAGCGGCGCCGCGCGCGCACCTCCGCGTCCGCGGTGAGGTAGATCTTGACCTCCGCGTCCGGCAGCACCACCGTGCCGATGTCGCGCCCGTCCATGATGACGCTCTGCTGCCGCGCGAGCGCGCGCTGCATCTCCAGCAGGAACGCGCGCACCGCCGGCTGCGCCGAGACGGCGGAGGCGTACATTGAGATCTCCGGCAGACGGATCGCCTCGGTCACGTCCTCCCCGTTTAAGTACATCCGCTGCAAACCGTCCTCGCCGTGCCGCAGGGCGATCTCCACCTCCGGCAGCAGCGCCGTGACCGCGGCTTCGTCATGGGGATCGACGCCCCTGCGCCGCGCGGCGACGCCGAGGGCGCGGTAGATCGCGCCGGTATCCACGTACAGGATGCCCAGCTCCTTGGCGACCGCCTTGGCCAGCGTGCTTTTTCCCGCGCCGGACGGCCCGTCCAGCGCCACGGCAAATCTCTTTTGCATCACAGCATTACTCCTACATTAAAGTGCCTGCACTTTTTTGAAGTCGTCCGCCGCGGCTTCGCCCGCGGCCTTGCCCGTCGCCCACGCGATCTGCAGATTGAACCCGCCCGTGTAGGCGTCGACGTCCAGCACCTCGCCGGCAAAGTACAGTCCCGGCAGCAGCTTGGAGCCCATGGTCTTCGGGTCGACCTCGCTGAGCTTCACGCCGCCGGAGGTGACGATGGCTTCCTCCACGCCGCGCGGTCCGGTCACATCCACCGTGAACGCCTTGAGCGTTTCGAGGAGCTTCCGCCGCTGCGCCTTCGTGATCGAGTTCGCCTTCGTGTCCGGCGCGACGCCCGTGCGGCGCACCATGACCGGGATCATGCTGCGCGGTACCAGGCCGCCCAGCACATGGTCGTAGTTCTGGTTGCTGCGCTCGGCAAAGTCCCGCAGCAGCCGGTCGTCCAGCTTCTTTTCGTCCAGCGCGGGCTTGAGGTCGATGACGAGCCGGTAGCGGTCGCCGCCGAAGTCCCGCATATGCGCGCTGGCGGAGAGCACCAGCGGCCCGCTGACGCCGAAGTGGGTGAACAGCAGCTCCCCCTGCTCGGAAAAGACGGTCTTGTTATTTTGGTTTTTCACCGTCAGCGTCACGTTCCGCAGCGAGAGCCCCTGCATGGCGGCGCAGTCCGGATCGTCGCTCACGAGCGGCACGAGAGACGGCCGCGGCGCGACGATCGTGTGTCCCGCCTGCCGGGCGAGGCGATAGCCGTCGCCGGTGCTGCCCGTCGCGGGATAGGAAACGCCGCCGGCGGCGACGATCACCGCCTCCGCCGGATAGGACGCATGCCCGCCCTTGACGCCCGCAAGCTGCCCGTCGCGCAGGATCAGCGCCTCGGCCCGATCGCGCGACAAAGTGACGCCGAGGCGCATCAGCTCGCGCTCCAGCGCGGCGCTGACGTCGAAGGCGCGGTCGGAGACGGGATAGACCCGCTTGCCGCGCTCGACCTTGAGCGGGACGCCGAGGTCCTCAAAAAACCGCATCGTGCCGTAGCCGTCCAGGCGCGAAAAGGCGCTGTAGAGAAAGCGGCCGCCCTGCGGCACATGGGCGATCAGCTCGTCGCGGTCGCTCTGGTTCGTCACGTTGCACCGGCCCTTGCCGGTGATATTCAGCTTCTTCCCGAGCCGCTCGTTCGGCTCAAGCAAGGTAACGGCGGCGCCCATGCGCGCAGCGCAGATCGCCGCCATCATCCCGGCGGCTCCGCCGCCGACCACAGCCACGCTATTCATCTTCGATCTTGCCGAAAATCGCAAAGCGCTCCCAGACCTGCTCCAGCTCCGAGAAGCTGGCGGAGACGTCCGTGCCCTTCTTGCGCGCGCAGGCGAGGATCAGCGCGTTGAGCATGCTCATCGGCGCGGCGAGCGAGTCGACGAACGAGAGCATCTCGTTGTGCACCAGCAGCGCGCACTCCGCCATCCGCGCCACGGGCGACATCTCGCCGTCGGTGACGCCGACGATGGTCGCGCCCCGCTCCTTGGCAAAGCTGATGGTCTTGATGGCCAGCTCCGAATAGCGCGGGAAGCAGAGGGCGATCACGACGTCGCCCGGGCCCACGCGGAAGATCTGGTCGAAGGTGCCGGCCGCGCCGCCCTGCACCTGCACGACGTTGTCGAACACCAGCCGGAAGTAGAAATTGAGATAGCCCGCGAGGAACGACGAGGAGCGAAAGCCCACGATGTAGAGCTTCTTCGCCGCGACGATGGTGTCCACCACGCGCTCGAACTCCGCGCCGTCGGTCTGGTCGATGGCCATGCGGATCTTCTCCATGTCGCGGTGCAGCACGTTCGTCACAAGATCCGTGCCCGACAGCACGCTGTCCGACGCCTGGATGCGCTGGATCGACGTCAGCTTGCCGCGGATCATCTCCTGCAGCGCCCGCTGCATGCTGGGATAGCCGTCGTAGCCGAGCTGCGTCGCAAAGCGCACGACGGTGGATTCGCTCACCTGCACCGTCCTGCCCAGCTTGCTGGCCGTCATGAACGCGGCCTTGTCGTAGTTGTCGAGAATATAGCGCGCGATCAGCTTCTGCCCCTTGGAAAAGCTGATCATGTTCTTCTCGATGGTATGTAGGATGTTCTTTGCCATGCGTTTTCCCGCCTTATATCAGTTGTCAAAGCCGCGAAGCTCCTCCTCGCTGAGGAAGCGCCACTGCCCCGTCGGCAGATCGCCCAAAGCGAGATGATGCTCCGAAACGCGCCGCAGCCGCTTGACGTGCAGGCCGACCGCCGCGCACATCCGCCGGATCTGGCGGTTTTTGCCCTCGTGGATCGTGACGGACAGCTCCGCCGTCTCTTTTCCCGCGCGGAGCGTCTCCACCCGCGCGGGACGGATCGCCTCGCCGTCGATCTCGGTGAGCGCCGAGAGCCGCTTCGCCGCGCCGTTCACCGGCCCGGCCACCGTCACGTGATAGGTCTTTTCGACCTCGTAGCGCGGGTGCAGCAGCCGCTGCATCCACGCGCCGTCGTCCGTCAGCAGCAGCAGCCCCTCGGAATCGAGGTCGAGCCGGCCCACCGGCACCACGCGCGCGCCGCAGCCGCGCACCAGCTCCGCCACCGTCGGCCTGCCCTTCTCGTCGGACATCGTGCAGACGAAGCCGCGCGGCTTGTTGAGCATCAGATAGTGCCGCCGCTCCGGCGTCGCGAGCGCCTTGCCGTCGACGAGGATCTCGTCCCGCTCCGGATCGGCGGAATCGCCCAGCGACGCCGTCGCGCCGTTCACCGTGACGCGGCCCGCCGCAATCCACTCCTCCGCCCGGCGGCGGGAGCAGAGTCCCGCGGCGGCGATGCACTTTTGCAAACGCTGCTCCACTGTTTTCTCCTATTTTCTCCTGCCCGATCGCACGCGCTCCGCCGCGCCGACGCCGTTCGCCGCGGCAAGCCCCACGCGTCCGACCTCCGCGCCGTCCAGCAGGACGACGGCTTCGCCGAGAACGGCTCCCTCCCTGACGGGGGCCTGCGTCTCCTCCGGCAGCTCGACGCGCAGCGTCAGCGCCTCTCCCGCGGCGAGCGGATACGAAAAGCTCTCCGCCGCGCTCAGCGCCACGCAGGGCGCCTGCCCGCCGCGCACCGCGAGCAGCGCATAGACGCGCCCGCGCGTCACGGCGCGCTCGCTCCTCCAGTTCGCAAAGCCGTAGTCGTAGAGCGCCGTGTGATCCTGCCAGTCGCTGCCGTCGTGCAGCGTCACCGCGATCAGCCGCAGCCCGTCCCGCTCCGCACAGGTGACCAGCGTGCGGCCCGCCGCGCCCGTGTAGCCCGTCTTGCCGCCGACGCAGCCTTCCACCGCGCCGAGCAGCTTATTGTGGTTCGTCATGCTCCGCGTCCCGACCGACGCCGTGCGCGCCGAAACGATGCGCGCGAAGGTCGGCTCATCCATGGCGCAGGCCATCAGCCGCGCCATGTCCAGCGCGCAGGAGTGGTGGCCCGCCGCGTCCAGACCGCTGGGGTTCTGAAACGCCGTGTGGGTCATGCCGAGCTCCGCAGCCTTCTCGTTCATCCGGCGGACGAAGCTCTCCTGTCCGCCGCACACGTCGGCGATGCACGCCGCGGCGTCGTTGCCGGAGGGCAGCATCAGCCCGTAGAGCAGCGCCTCCATCGTGAGCGTCTCGCCCTCGCTTAAATACATCGACGAGCCGCCGATGAGATGCTCGCGCCTGACCGTGACGCGGTCCGTCAGGCTCCTGCGCTCGAGCGCCACCAGCGCCGTCATGATCTTCGTCGTGCTGGCGATGGCGCGCTCCTCCGTCTCCCGCTGCGCGGCGAGCACACGTCCGCTGTCCGCGTCGAGCAGCACATAGGCCGCCGCCGAAGTGTTAGGCAGCGAAACCTGCTGCGAAGCGGCATGACAAGGTATATCGCCTGTCAGCAAAACAGCCGTCAGCAGAAGCGGAAATACGGTTCGAAAAAAGCGCGACATAGGCATCCTCCATCGACCCGCGCTCGCGGATCACAAGTGAGGTTAGTATGCCCGCTTTTCTCGGGTTAGTACATGTCTTTTTCTTCTTTTTTCTGCGCGATGAAATGATCGACGCGGTCCATGACCTCCGGCACCATGTCGAGGATGCGGTCCATCGGCCCGATCGCCGGCAGAGCCACCGGCATGACGCGGGTGACCCCGTCCTTGATGATGAGGAACGACACCGGATCGATCCGCGCGCCCGCGGCGCCCGCGCCGCCGAACTTGTCCACGGTCTTGCCGTAGTCGCTGCCGCCCGTGCCGAAGCCGAAGCTGACGCGGGAGATCGGAATGACCGTCACGCCGTCTGGGGTCGTGATCGGCTCGCCGATGATGGCGTTCGTGTCTACCATTTCGCGGATCTTGACCATCGTGGTCTCCATGAGGTCGCGCAGCGGCGCATTTTTCTCGTTGTTTTCCATGTTGTCGATCCTTTCTATGCGATTTGTACTTCTGTATGGGTCGCGTTGTTCTCTTTTCCGTCGGTCTCCGAAGGTTCGGCGCCTTTGTGCGAGGGCGCGTCGTGCTTGTGCGCCTGCAGGAAGTGCAGGAGCCACTTCGCGAGCGGCCACACCAGCGTCAGCAGGATGGCGAAGAGGTCGCACACGCGGAGCGACAGCCCCACGCTGCCCTCCGCCGCGTTTTCCGTGTCATAGCTGAGCCGCAGGTGCAGGGACGGGTCGGGGATATAGAAGAGCTCCTCCGCCCTGGGCATCAGCGTGTGCATCGCGGTGTTTGCCGCGCCGAACGCGAACGCGGCGCGCGCCGGATCGCCGCCGAAATACACCGTCACCTCCAGCGGGTCGATGCGCACGCGGCGGCAGGCGCGCCGCGCCGTCGCCCCCAGCGCCGAAAGCGCCGTCTGCACGAGGTCGAGCAGGTCGTCCGGCGTCGGCTTCGGGATGGGCAGCTTTTTCTTCGGCTTCTCCTCCTCGGCCGGCTTTTCCTCGGGCGCTTCTTCCTTCTTTTCTTTCTTCGCCTTGGGCTTTCTCGGCTTGCGCGGCAGGATCGTCAGCTTGAGCGCGCCGACGCGCAGCTGCACGCGCAGCGCCCCGCCGAAGGACACGATCGCGCCGAGGCGCAGAAAGCCGATCAGAAGAAAGATCAGCAGGATGATGCCGATGATCTTGAGCGCCGTCAAGCGACCGCCCCCTTTCCGTCTGTTCTCCCGCGGCGATCATTCGCCGTCCGGGCCCTCCGCCGTTTCCGCCGGCAAGAGCATGTCCGTCTCGTCCGAGCCCTCGGCCGTCTCCGGTACGCCGGCGTCGCCGCCGATGCGCAGCTGGCCCTCCGGCTCGATGCCGGGCATTTCGGGCAGCTCCTCCAGCGAACCGAGGTGGAACACCCGCAAAAACTCCTTCGTCGTGCGATAGAGCCGCGGACGCCCGGGCACCTGCAGATGCCCGCACTCCTCGATGAGCTTGCGCTCCTGCAAAAGCCCCATCGTGTACGAGCTGTCCACGCCGCGCACCTGGTCGACGTACTGCCGCGTCGTCGGCTGGTAGTAGGCGATGATGGTCAGCACCTCCAGCGCGGGCTGACTGAGCTTCGCGCTCTTGCGGATCTCAAAGGCCTTGCGGATGCAGTCCGCATACTCCGGCGCGGAGCAGAGCTGATACGATTTTTCCATGCGCACGAGGCGGATGCCGCGGCGGTCATAGGCGTAGTGATCCTCCAGCTTGCGCAGCAGCTGCTCCGCCGTCGGCTCATCCAGCTCCAGCGCGAGGCAGATGCGCTCGATGTCCACCGGCTCGCCGGAGGCGAACAGGATGCCCTCGATGGCGGCTTCCAGCTCATGCAGATCCATTGTTGCCACTGTCTTTTCCCTCTTACAGCGCCAGCGATTCCGGCGCGTCTTTCTCGTAATCCACGGTGCAGTCTACGTCCGAGCCCGCCAGACGGATGATCTTGGCCTTGCACAGCTCCAGCACGGCGATGAACGTCGCCACGATCTCGCTGCGCGAGCGGCTGCCGCGAAACAGCAGCAAAAACCGCGTGATGCCGAAGTTCTTGAGCCGCCCGATGATCTCGCCGGCCTTGTCGGAGACGGAGTACGGCTCGCGCCGCACGATCTCGCTGAAGGCCGCGCTGTCCGGCGGAGCCAGCCGCTCCGCACGGTCGAGGACCGACTCCATCGCCGCGATGAGATCGTCCTTCTCGTGGTCGTATTCGTAGACGGCGCCGCTCTCCATCGGCTCGGGCGAGCGGGTCATGGTGTTGCGCCCGAACTCGCTCAGCGCCGCCATGGTCTCCGTCATCATCTTGACGCGGAGGTAGGTCTCCTTCTGCTGGCGCTCCTGCAGCGAGCGGATCAGCTCGTCCATCTCGCTCTGCGCCTCCTCGTCCTCCACGGACACGAGCATGCGCGACTTGATGAACATGAGGTGCGAGGCCATGATGATGAACTCGCTGGCGACCTCCAGATCCAGCTTCTTGCGCTGCTCGATGTAGGCGAGATACTGATCGAGGATCAGCGCGATGGGGATGTTCTGGATCTCGATCTTGTTCTTCGAGAGGAGGAACAATATGAGGTCCAGCGGGCCTTCGAAGTCCTGCAGCTCCTCCTCGTTGCGCTCCTGCACGACGCCCTCTATTTTAAAAATGGGGTTGTCCATAGGTTGTCCTCAGTAGAAAATCAGATTGACCAGCGCCTGGTACACCGCGCCCACCGCGCGGGAGAGAAAGCCGTCCAGCGCGCCGAAGAAGATCAGCGCGTAGAGGATCAGCGCGCCGTAGCGCTCATAGCGCATGAGCGTCTCGTACTTCTCGTCCGGCAGCACGGAGAACAGCACCTTCGAGCCGTCCAGCGGCGAGATCGGGATGAGGTTGAACACGCCGAGGCCGACGCTGAGCCGCGCCGTGATCATCAAAAACGCATACGCCCAGCCCCACGCCGCCGTGTCCGGCGAATGAAGCAGGATGACGCGCGCGAGCAGCATCAGCCCCATCGCCAGCAGCAGGTTGGAAACCGGCCCTGCCAGCGCCGTCAGCGCCATGCCGCGCTTGGGGTTTTTGAAATAGCGCATGTCCACCGGCACCGGCTTCGCCCAGCCGAAGCCCAGCAGCAGCATCGCCGCAAGACCGAGCCAGTCGATGTGGTGCAGCGGGTTGAGGCTCAGGCGGTGCTGCTGCTTCGCCGTGGGGTCGCCCAGCGCGTAGGCAACGAGCCCGTGACAGGTCTCATGCACCGTCAGACACAGCAGAACGGCGGCCAGACGCAGCGCCGCGGACAGCAGCGCGGTGCGGTCGAGGGCGTTCCAGAATTCGGCAAAAGCGCTCAAAACACGTTTTCTCCCCTGCAAGCTGCATGGATCCGTGTGTCATCACGCACACTGCTCCACGATATATTTTTACCAGAATAGTATACCATCGCTTCCCCGCTTTTACAAGCAAATTTTGCAATTTTCCCTGCATTCTTCCTGCAAAACGCGCAAGAAAAAAACGCCGCAGCTTTCGCTGCGGCGTTTGTGCGCCGGATATCAGTCCTTCTTGAGGCCCGCGAGGCTCGCGATCTCCGCCGCGACGTCCTCCTGCTTCTTCTCGATGCCCTCGCCCTTCTCAAAGCGAACGGCGTCGACGAACGTGACCTTGCCGCCGAGCGCCTTGGCGGCCTTCTCCATATACTGCTCGACGCTGACGTCGCCGTCCTTGACGAACGCCTGCTGGAGCAGGCAGTTCTCGGAGTAGAACTTGTTCAGCTTGCCCTTGACGATGTTCTCCTTGACCTGCTGCGGCTTGGCAGCCATCTTCGGGTCGTTGTCCATCTGGGCGAGCATGATCTTCTTCTCTTCCTCGATGACGGCGTCCGTGACCTGGCTCTTGTCCCAGAAGCGGGGATTCAGCGCCGCGATCTGCATGGCGACGTCCTTGCCGATCTCGGTTGCGTCGACGCCGCCCTCGACCTTGAGGTTGACGATGACGCCGATCTTGCCGCCGGCGTGGATATACGGGACGGAGACGTTGTCGGCAAAGCGCGCGAAACGGCGGACCTTGATGTTCTCGCCGATGACGAGGACCATCTCGTTCTGCTGCTCCTGCACGGTGCGCTCGCCGCCGTTGAACTTGAGCGCGAAGAGCGCGTCGAGGTCGGCGGGGTTCTCCTTGGCGACGGTCGCGGCGACGCCCTTAACGAAGTCCTGGAACTTCTCGTTCTTGCCGACGAAGTCGGTCTCGGCGTTGACCTCGACCGCGACGCCCACGCCGTCGATGACGGCGGCGTACGCCATGCCCTCGGCGGCGATGCGGCCGGCCTTCTTGGCGGAGGCGGCCATGCCCTTTTCACGCAGCCACTCGACGGCCTTGTCCATGTCGCCGTTCGACTCGGTGAGCGCCTTCTTGCAATCCATCATGCCGACGCCGGTCATCTCACGCAGCGTCTTGACGTCCTGAGCGGTAAATGCCATTTTCTTATCCTCCTTACGCTTCCGACTCGGCTTCGCCTTCGGCCTTCTCCTGCAGCGCGTCCTCCATGACCTCGCCCTGCTTGCCCTCGATCATGGCGTTGGCCATGACGCCGGCGATCAGCTTGATGGCGCGGATGGCGTCGTCGTTGCCGGGGATGGGATAGTCGATCTCGTCGGGGTCGCAGTTGGTGTCCGCGATGGCGACGACGGGAATGCCGAGCTTGTGCGCCTCAGCGATGGCGTTGCGCTCCTTACGGGTGTCGACGATGAACAGCGCGCCGGGGAGCTTGTTCATCTCCTTGACGCCGCCGAGGTACTTCTCGAGCTTGTCGATCTCGCCGAGGTGCTTCATGACTTCCTTCTTGGGCAGCATGTCGAACGTGCCGTCCTCCTGCATACGCTTGAGCTGGGTCAGACGGTCGATGCGGGTGCGCATGGTCTTGAAGTTGGTCATCATGCCGCCGAGCCAGCGGGCGTTGACGTAGTACATGTTGCAGCGGAGCGCCTCATCACGGATAGCCTCCTGCGCCTGCTTCTTGGTGCCGACGAAGAGCAGGGTCTTGCCCTCCTCGGACAGGCTGCGCACGAAGCTGTAGGCCTCTTCGAGCTTCTTGACCGTCTTCTGCAGGTCAATGATATAGATGCCGTTGCGCTCCGTATAGATATAGGGAGCCATTTTGGGGTTCCAGCGACGGGTCTGGTGACCGAAGTGGACGCCTGCTTCGAGCAGGGATTTCATGGATACGACTGCCATTTGCTGTGATTCTCCTTTTTGTTTTTGTTTTGTACCTCCGGAGACTTCGCTCACTCCCCCGACCCTTGCGGGCAACCGGCGAAGCGTCCGTCTCCGTGCGGAATCTGGGGTATGATACCACAGTGCGCGGCAAAATGCAAGTCTTTTTCGGAAAATAGATATATAGAAAGGAAGAGGGCCGAAGCCCTCTCCCCTTTTGCGTTGCTCGTGGCCGCAGGATCACAGCGTATCCGACGTGAGCTCGTTAAAGCGCATCATGATCGTCGCGAGCTGAGCGCGGGTCGCCGCGCCGGTCGGATCGATCTCGGTCTCGCTGACACCCTTGAGGATGCCGTTCGCGAGCGCCCACTTCATCGCCTCGGTCGCATAGCCGCTGACCTTGCCGCCGTCGGCGTAAGCGTCCAGAGAGACGCTGCCGTCGGTCTTGAGACCCTTCGAGAGCGCGTAACGGTACAGGACCGTCGCGAGCTGCTCGCGGGTGATGACCGTTTCGCCGCGGAACGTGCTGTCCTCGTAGCCGTTGAACACGTCGTTCTCGACCGCCCAGGCCGCCGCTTCGGCGTAGTAGGCGTCGTTCGCAACGTCGTCAAAGCTCTCGAGGTCGACCGCTTCGCCCTTGGCCATGCGCATCAGAATGGTCGCAACCATGCCGCGCGTCGTGCTGCTGTTCGGGTCGAAGTGCTGGTCGCCGACGCCGTTCATCAGGCCGAGGTTGGTCACGTACGCAACCGCGTCACGGAACCAGTCGCCGGTGGCGACGTCCACGTAGAAGATCGGCAGATCGGAAAGCGGGGTCTCCTCGTCGGTGATCTCCACCTCGCCGGAGTTGTTCCCGCCGGTCGGGACGACGATGCCGCCGTCATCGCTGACCGGGGTCACGATCGCGTTCCACTGGGCGGTATAGACCGCGGAAGTGGTAGCAGTCGTCGGAACCTCAGGCGACCAACCGATGAAGGTGTAGCCGCTGCGGGTCACGGTCGGAGCCGCAACAGCCTCGCCCACATTGAGCGTCAGCGTCGTGCCGCCCACGCCGCCGTTGGCGTCGAAGGTGACGAACACCTTGCCCGCGGGCACCAGCTCGAAGGAGCTGAACTCTGTGACGGTAAACTCGACGTAGTAGCCGCTTTCGTCGCCGTGGATCGTGCCGGTGATATAGCCCTTGACCGTGCCGTCGTCCGCAACGTGCTTGATCTGGATCGTCTGACCAACGGTGCCGAAGCTCGCGGGAACCGGCAGCTTGACGGTGATACTACTTGCCAGCTTGTCGTTGGCAACGACTTCCGACTCCGCCTCGCCCTGCTGGACGCCGTCGATCTTGACGACCGTGGTCATCACGGGCTTGACGTCGAAGGTGACGGACGTAGCCTCAGCAGACTCGACCGTGTAGTCGGTCAGCTTGGTCTCCAGCGTGAGCGTTACATCGACGGTGACATTCTTGCCGGTCACCTCGTTCTCCTCAGCAAGCGTCGTCATCTTCTCGCTCAGCGCGGAATCCAGCACCTTGTCGGTGGTGATGACGTTCTGCGCCGCGTTGTTCGCGACGGCGGTAAGCTTGGTCTCAAGCTCCGTATCCTTAGCGATGTCCGCCTTGGTGGTCTCAACCGTCGCGACGGCCTTCTCGGCCTTCAGCGTAACGGTGGTGGAGGTGTTGGGCGAAGCACTCAGCGCCGCTTCCACGGCGCTGGCGGCAATCTCCGCAGTGTCCTCAGTCGCGGTTGCGGTCTTCACCGTGTAGGTGTACGTTTTGTCGCCGGTGACCTCGGCGTTCCCCGCAGAAGTCAGGTCCTCGACCGTCTTGGTGACCGTGGCGCTGCCTCCGGTCGTCACAACTGTGGAGGTCTTGGTCTCCGTCTCGATACTGCTCGTACCGATAGTTGCAGTCGTCTTCTCGGTCGTCTCGGTCGTCGTCGTGTTCGCGTCCAGATCCGTCACGGTAACGGTATTGCCATCATCCGACACGGTAACTACAACGTTGCTGTTCGCAACGGGCGTCGCGGTAAACGTCGCCGTGTAGGTGGCGTTGCCGGTCGCCGCAGCCACCGCAGGAGTCCAGCCGGAGAACGTATACGTGTTGCTCTTGTCCGCAGTCTTGGTCGCGGTCGGCGCCTGGGCAAGTACATAACCCGCGGTCATACCCGGCGTGACAAGGACGCTCTTGAGCAGCTTGCCGCTGTCGTCCACGAACTTCACGGTGTACTGGCGAACGACGGTCCAGTGATCGCCGCCGGAGGTGACGTCGCCGCTCGCATTGGACGGGACCGCAGCGTAGCCGGTGGCGACATAGGCGCTCGGGTTGGTGCTGAACGTGCCGCCAGTGATGGTAAGGACATTATCTCCAGTGACTGACACGAGTTGATCCTGCCCATAGGTCACCATCGTATTGCCGCCCTTGATCGTAACCGAATTGGCAATGGACGGCTTGTTGAACAGGATTGCCTTCTGACGATTTCCTTGCCCGCTGGTGTTGGCGATGATAGTGCAATCCTCCAGCTCCACCGTCCAAGCATACGAATGTAAATCCGTCTGCCCGGTCGTGTCGCCCTCCAGAACCACCGTGCCGAAATTATTCCAGCCGCCGGCGTTATAGTCCTTGTCATTATAGCCCCACAGCGTGGAATTCGAAACCTTGGCCGTGCCGTGTCCTGCCCAAAGGTTGATCGCGGACCATCCCTTCAGGTTGGAATTACGGATCGTCAAATCAAGATTGTCAGCACCATCACAGACGTTGATCGTATAGTACGTCGCTGTTGCAGTGACATGGTCGATCGTCAGCTTGACGTTATCCTTATCCGAATTCACCTGAATCGAACGTTCATTGGAGCTAGAAAGGATGGTCAGATTCTTGATCGTTACGTCGATATCCCCGGCAGCAAGCCAAATACCCCTGTTGGCGGAAGAAGTCAGCTTCTTTCCATTGCCGTCAAGCGTCAACGATTTGGTGATCGCTACAACTTCGCTTGCCGTCACGTCCTTAAGCAGCGTGACGGTATCGCCGTCCTGCGCCGCCGCAACAGCTTCCGCGAGGGTTCCGTAGCCGACGTCACCGATCATGGCGACAGGCTCTTCAATTTTGACGCCTTCTGCGACAGGGGTAAAGTGCGGCCCGAAAGCGCTCTGCTGCACAAAGGCAGAGCCATTGAAAACCATACCGACAACGTTCCCATCCCCGTCGACAGACTTGCCGTGGCTGACGTAGCGATAATCAGTCCCACCGACCTTCAGCGTGGAGAGATTCTCCTGCGTGAATGTATACGGAACGGTGGTGACAATATAAGCATTACCCTCAGTCAGGTTTTCATCCGACGGCCACATTACAAGCGAAACGTTGATGGTCCTGCCGATATTCTCCGGCGCAACATTGATTGCGGTGCAGAGGAACGGGGAAACTACATGCGCGATCGTATCGTAATCAAACGTAAATCCTACCGAAGAAATCAACGGCTGCTTTGTCTCATTATTGCCGATGAAGTCCATACCCATAAGGATTGAGGCAATCATATCGTTGTAGGCGCCAACAAGGATAACGGAATCCGCATTGACGTTCTCCTCATAGGATATGACAAAGTCGCACAGCCAGCTGTCATACTCTTCATCATACTTTGTTTCCTTCGGAGTGAACACAAACACTTTGTCCGTTGAGGTGGAGTAGGAAACAAAATCTAGATTTACTGTGTCGTCCGGTTTAGTCGCGCGTAAAGACCATCCGCCTAAATTGCTCAGCAGGGCAGCAACATATTCTTCATCAGCGCCCATTGCGTCGGCAAGCTCCGCTGCGTCCATTACCTCTATAGCTGCATCAGGTTTATCAGAATCGGCCTTCGTCAAAAGCTTTGCCGCAAAGATAGAAAAGCCCTCGACCTCAAACTCCGCCGCGCCATGGACGTCCTCCGCGACCTTGGCCACCGTTTCCTCGTCCTCGACGTGGTAAACCTCGGCGATCTCGACCTCCACCGCCTCGATGGTCACGTTCACCGGCAGGCTCGGCTCACGCTCGTTGCCCGCTTCATCGATGAAGCAGATGTCGAGCAGCGCGTCGTCCTCGGTAAGGCCCGCGTCCAGCAGAAGCGCACGCGTGTCCTCATTCAGCTTGCTCCATTCGAGCGCGCTGACGGTCAGACTGACCTCCACGGGGAACGCGTCCTCCGGCACGTTGACCGTCACGGTGTAGCTGCCGGCGGTGCGCACGGTCTCGTAATCTGCCTTCGGCCAGCGACGCTCCAGCGCCGCGAGACGCGCCGCTTCTTCGGCGGCTTCCTTGGCGTCCTCCTCGGACTCGACCGCTTCGGTCTCCTCCTCGGCTTCCGCCGCGGGCTCGACTTCGTCAGTCTCCTCCTCGGGCTCAGCCGCGGGCTCGACTTCTTCGGTCACTTCCTCGGCGTCCTCCGCGGGTTCGACCGCTTCGGTCTCTTCCTCGGGCTCAGCCGCAGGCTCGACCGCTTCAGTCGCTTCCTCGGTCTCCTCCGTCGGTTCGGCCTGCTCCTCGACCGCGGGGGTCTCGGGCTCGGTCGTGACCTCGACGGTCTCGACGTCGTCGCTCGGCGTGTCAACCACGTCTTCCGCGAACACGCTCAGGCTCATCATGCTCATGACCATGGAGAGCACAACGAGCAGAGAAAGTACGCGTTTTAAGTTGTTTTGCATAGATTTATACCCCTTTCTTTGCATTTCAAATTCGGAATTGATTCCTCTTTGCGGAGGCAAAGAACTCCGGCGGCCGGGCTGGCATGGCGCCTCGTCTCCCGCGCGAAATCCCTTCGCTCGGAAAGCTCGTTTGCACGGCACGGAGCGTTCCCCGTGGGTCGGGGAGGCGCCCGATTCATGCGCGGCGCTTTAGCCCCCATTAGCTTTGCGTCATCGCGTTTCCGCGATTTTGCGAAGCAGATAATACATCTCCGGCAGCCGGACGAGCTTGACCTCCGCGGCATCCGAATATTCGGACTTCGCATCAGCTTTAGCCTCCTAAGCTTTGTGCGGGCAGGGTTTCCCCTGCTTTACTCACACGTCCTTGCGGATGTGCGGGTGATGCCGTATCTGGCAGCTGGCGAGCATGGCGTAGCAACGCTTTAGCCCCTGTAGTTTTGCGGCCCACGGTTTCCCGTGGTGTGCGAACACTTCCCTTATCTCGCGCGCTTTCGGCGTACCCCGCCGCCTCGTCGGTCTGCGCAGTGTCCTGTCCCGACGCCGCTGCGGCGCTGACGGCGTTTTTCCCCGCCCGCTCCCGACGCTGCTGCGCCGGACGCGTGCAGGCACGCCCCGCCATACGGCCACGCTTTTGCCTGGTTACCACCTTCCCTTCCGTTCTATTCTATGTCCGCGGCCCGTCCGCACGCTGCGTCCGCGCCGGTCATAGCGGTCGTTACCACAATGTTGCAAAATTGTATTTCATACATATTTATACACCATGTTCTATACCATATATCGGCAGAAAAATCAATACATTTATTAGAAAAGACAGATAACTTGCAAAAAAAACAGAGCTGTGCGGCAAAAAGGCGCAGCTCCGTCATATTGCAGGCATTTTTCGCGTATTTTTGCGGTTCTACCACCGCTTCCGCCCGCGGCGCGGCGGCTCGCCCTCGCGGTGCGGCAGCGCGTGCTCCACGAGGATCACGTCGTCTCCGATGCGCGTGATGCAGCGCCACGGGATGTAGTACTCCTCCCCGCGGCCAAGCAGCCCGAAAAACTTGAGCGGCCCCGGCACGATGATCGCCGTGATCTCCCCCTCCGGAATCCGGACGTCCAGATCGCCGACGTAGCCGAGACGGCAGCCGTCCTTGATGTTGATGACCTCCTTGCAGCGCAGGTCGGTAAAGCGCCGGTCCATACTCCCACCTCTTTCTCCCCACATCCTATGCGGCGGCCGGGAAGTCCGATGCGAAAATGCGTCCGCGCCGCGCCGCCTTTTTCCCGCTCTGTTTGGCGCGGGCAGCCGCGTCAACGGTCACTTCGCCCTACGGAAAAAAGAATCCGGAACCGCTTTTTGTACAAATCGGCCTATTGACGAGATGCCGCTTTAGCGCGTAAAATCAAGGGAAATAAATAAAAATTTATCGAAGGGGCTGCGTAAAGGCCAAAGGCTTGTCAGAGCCTAATAATAGGCGCTATAGCGCAATTTGAGTGGTATCGCTGGCGTCATGCGCCCGTCTCAAAGCAGACCTTTGAGACGGGCGTTTTCCTTTATCGCGCAAAGGAAGCATCCCCCGTCCGGAAGCAGGAGGAAAAACCATGGAGAGAAAAGCTGCCGGCGCGCCGGGCTTCGGCGCGGAGCTCATGCGCGCGTTCGTCACGACCGTCGAGGACGAGACGGGCTATCCCCTTTCGGTGGAGTTCCGGAACGGCGATCGCTTCAACTTCGCCTTCGACGTGGTCGACGCCATTGCGGAACAGGAGCCGGACCGCCTCGCGATGATCCACCTCGATCGGGAAAAGACCGAGCGCCGCTTCACCTTCCGCGATATCAGCGAGATGAGCAGCCGCGCGGCAAACTACTTCCGCGCCCTCGGCGTGCGGAAGGGCGAGCGCGTGATGCTGGTCATGCGCCGCAACTGGGAGTTCTGGCCGGTGATCGTGGGGCTGCACAAGCTCGGCGCGATCGTCATCCCCGCCACGGATCAGCTGGTGGAGAAGGACTTCGAGTACCGCTTCCGGACGGCCTCCGTGTCCGCCGTCGTCTGCACCGCCTTGGGCGGCTGCGCGGCGGAGGCCGAAAAGGCCATGGCGCGCTGCCCCGACGTGCGTCTCAAGGTCGTCAGCGGCGGAGCGCGCGAGGGCTGGCACAGCTTCGACGACGAGTATGCGGCGTACTCCGCCCGTTTCCGTCGCACGGAGGAGAGCATCTGCGGCGACGACACCATGCTCATGCTCTTCTCCTCCGGCACGTCCGGCTACCCCAAGGCCGTGGACCACAGCTGCAAGTATCCGCTGGGGCACTACGTCACCGCGCGCTACTGGCACTGTGTCGACCCCGACGGCCTCCATTTCACCATTTCCGACACCGGCTGGGGCAAGGCGCTCTGGGGCAAGCTGTACGGCCAGTGGATGAACGGCGCGGCGACCTTCGTCTACGACTTTGACCGCTTCCGCGCGGAGGACATCCTCCCGCTGTTCGCGCGGTATCGGATCACCTCTTTCTGCGCGCCGCCGACGATGTACCGCTTTTTCATCAAGGAGGATCTCTCGAAATACGACCTCTCGTCCGTCAGGCACGCCGCCAGCGCGGGCGAAGCCATGAACCCCGAGGTCTACGAGCAGTTCCGGAAGATCACCGGACTTTCCGTCATGGAGGGCTTCGGACAGACCGAGACCACGCTCGTCATCGGCAACTTTGTCGGCAGCGAGCCGAAGCCCGGCTCCATGGGCAAGCCCAACCCGATGTACGCCGTGGAGCTGATGGATCGCGACGGCAGGAGCGTCGGCGCCGGCGAGACCGGCGAGATCGTCATCCACACCGGCGCGGGCGTCCCCTGCGGCCTCTTCAAGGGCTACTACAACGCCCCCGAGGCGACCGCCGAGCACTGGCACGACGGCTACTACCACACCGGCGACCTCGCGTGGCGGGACGAGGACGGCTGCTTCTGGTACGTGGGCCGCACGGACGACGTCATCAAGTCCTCCGGCTACCGCATCGGGCCGTTCGAGATCGAAAGCGTCATCATGGAGCTGCCCTACGTCCTCGAGTGCGGCGTCTGCGGCGCGCCGGACAAAATCCGCGGGCAGGTCGTCAAGGCCTGCATCACGCTCACCCGCGGCGTCGAGGGCACGGACGAGCTGAAAAAGGAGATCCAGAACTACGTCAAAAAGCGCACCGCGCCGTACAAATACCCGCGCATCGTCGAGTTCCGCGACGAGCTGCCCAAGACCATTTCCGGCAAGATCATCCGAAAAAAGCTGTAAATAAGGGGGAAAGCACATGCTGAATATCCGCATCGAAAAGACGACCGCTCCCAAGGCGAAGCCGGATATGTCCCATGTCAGCTTCGGCACGACCTTCACCGACCACATGTTCCTCATGGACTACTCCTCCGCCAAGGGCTGGCACGATCCCCGCATCGTTCCCTACGGCCCGCTCCCCATCGAGCCGAGCGCCGCGGTGCTCCACTACGCCATGAACGTGTTCGAGGGCCTCAAGGCCTACCGCGCCGCGGACGGTCACATCCAACTCTTCCGTCCCGACTGCAACATCGAGCGCATGAACCGCTCCGCCGAGCGGCTGAGCCTGCCCCAGATCGACCCCGACGACGCGCTGCAGGCGATCAAAGCCGTGGTGGCGCTGGACAAGGACTGGGTGCCGAGCGGTGAGGGAGAATCCCTTTACATTCGGCCTAATCTCATATCTGTCGAGCCGGACGTGTCGCTGCACTGCACGGATCGCTGCCTGTTTGTCGTGATCCTCTCGCCCGTCGGCTGCTACTACAAGACCGGGCTCAAGCCCGTGCGCATCGCCATTGAGACCGAGGACGCGCGCACGGTGCGCGGCGGCACGGGCTACGCCAAGTGCGGCGGCAACTACGCCGCGGCCCAGCGCGCGGGCCTGCGCGCCGAGGCGCAGGGCATCTCGCAGGTGCTGTGGCTGGACGGCGCGACGAAGCGGTACATCGAGGAGGTCGGCAGCATGAACGTCATGTTCAAGATCGGCGGCGAGATCGTCACCCCGACGCTCGAGACCGGCACGGTGCTGCCCGGCGTGACGCGCCGCTCGATTCTGCAGCTGCTGCGCGACCGGGGCGAGCGGGTCAGCGAGCGCCTCTTTTCCGTGGACGAGTTCGTGGAGGCCGTCGAGGCCGGCGCGATCGAGGAGGCCTGGGGCTGCGGCACCGCGGCGGTGGTCTCCCCCATCGGCAAGCTCCTCTACAACGGTCGGGAGTACACCATCGGCGACGGCAGCATCGGGCCGCTGACGCAGAAGCTCTACGACGAGCTGACCGGCATCCAGTGGGGCAAGCTCGCCGACAGCCACGGCTGGATCGTACCCGTAGCATAAAGGAAGAATACCGTATGAAAGAATCCACCAGGCAAAAGCTGCTGTTCATCATCCCGTCCACTGTCGGCGTGCTGCTCTTCATGGTCCCCGTTCTGATCAGCCACACCTGGACGATCGCCGTCAAGGTGCTCGCCGACGTCATCAGCGGCGTCGTCGGCAGCTTTCTGCCGCTGCTGTGCGCGCTGCTCCTGACGCTCTCCGCGGCCATGGCGCTGCTCGCGCTGCTCAAAAAACCGAGGTTCATCACGGACAACGCCCTGCTGCGCGAGTGCTTCGTCTGCTCGCCGCTGTGGACGGCGGTCCGCGTGCTGGGCTGCGTGTTCGCGTGGCTGACGTACCTCGGCGTCGGCGCGGCGGGCGGCATGGGGCTGATCTCTCTGATCTCGGGCGCCGACCAGGGCGGCGTGGCGCTGGATCTGATCGCGGGGCTTGTCATCATCTTCGCCATCGCCAGCTTTCTTCTGCCGCTGCTGCTCGACTTCGGACTGCTCGAGTTCATCGGCGCGCTGCTGACCCGGTTCATGCGCCCGATCTTCATGGTGCCCGGGCGCGCGGCGGTGGACTGCATCACCTCGTGGATCGGCGACGGCACGCTCGGCGTCATGCTGACCTGCAACCAGTACGAGGGCGGCTACTACTCCGCGAAGGAGGCGGCGATCATCTCCACCACGTTCTCCGCCGTCTCCATCACCTTCAGCCTCGTGGTGCTCAATCAGGTGGGGCTCATGCAGTATTTCGGCGTCTACTATCTGATCATCTGCTTCATCGGGATCGTCTGTGCGATCGTCTGCCCGCGCATCCCGCCGCTCTCGCGCAAGAAGGACACCTATCTGGTCGAGGGCCGCAAGATGTCGGAAACGCTGCCCGAGGGCTACCGGAGCTCCGCGCAGTACGGCATGGCGCTCGCGATGAAGCGGGTCTCGGAGCACCAGGGGCTCGTCGAATTCATGCGCAGCGGGCTCAAAAACTGCCTGAGCATGTGGTTCGGCGTGCTGCCGACGGTGATGTGCGTCGGCACCGTGGCGCTGATCCTCACCAACTTCACGCCGATCTTTCAGTATCTCGGCGTCCCCTTCCTGCCGCTGCTGAACCTGCTGCAAGTGCCGGAGGCCGCCGCGGCGTCCTCGACGCTGATCGTCGGCTTTGCCGACATGTTCGCGCCCTCCGTCATCATCGCGGGCGCGGGCGCACCGGACATCACGCGCTTCATCGTCGCGGTCGTCTCGGTGACGCAGGTGCTCTTTCTCGACGAGGTGGGCGGTCTGATCCTCGCCTCCCGCATCCCCATCCGCCTGTCGGAGCTGTTCGTGATCTTTCTTGAGCGCACCGTCATCAGCCTGCTGATCGTGTGCCCGCTCGCGCATCTGATCTTCTGACCCGCACGGCATACAATCTGCTTTTTTGACAGCGCCGCGGCCTGCTTTCGGGCCGCGGCGCTGCTGCTGAAAAAGTCCATCGAAAGCCATCGAACGATAAAAAATATACCGCCCTCTCCCGCTGTATGATTCATGGGGGCGCGGAAAAAATAGAAGCATCGACAACGCGGGAGGCGATGCTTCATGTTGGGAAAAGTCGAGATCTGCGGCGTCAACACCGCGCGGCTGCCGACGCTCACCGGCGCGGAGATGGACGAGCTGTTCCGCCGCTGCAAGGCCGGCGACAAGGGCGCGCGGGAAGCGCTGGTGGAGGGCAACCTGCGTCTGGTGCTCTCCGTCATTCAGCGCTTTGCGGGGCGCGGCGAGAACGCCGACGATCTGTTTCAGGTCGGCTGCGTGGGGCTGCTCAAGGCGATCGACAACTTCGATATCGCGCAGAACGTGCGCTTTTCGACCTACGGCGTGCCGATGATCATCGGCGAGATCCGGCGGTACCTGCGCGACAACAGCGCCATCCGCGTCAGCCGCAGCACCCGGGACACGGCCTACCGCGTGCTGCAGGCGCGGGAAAAGCTGCTGCGCACGCAGCAGCAGGAGCCGACGGTGGAGCAGATCGCCCGCGAGCTGGACATCCCCCGCGAGGAGGTCGTCTTCGCCATGGACGCGGTGGTGGAGCCGGTGTCCCTCTCGGAGCCGGTGTACTCCGACGGCGGCGACACCGTGACGGTGATGGATCAGGTGCGGGACACGAAGAACACCGACGAGGACTGGCTCGAGCACATCGCGCTGAAAGAAGCCATGGCGCAGCTCACGCCCCGGGAGCAGCGGATCCTCGCCCTGCGCTTTTCCGACGGCAAGACGCAGATGGAGGTCTCGGACGAGATCGGCATCTCGCAGGCGCAGGTGTCGCGCCTCGAGAAGAACGCCATCCGGAACATCAAAAAGCAGATATGAAAAACGCACGGCTTGCGCCGTGCGTTTTTTACAGCTCGCGTTTTCGGTACAGCGCGACGGACAGCCGCCACGAGAGCGCGTAGAGCACAAGCGCCGCGAGCGCCAGCGGTATGCCGCCGACGGCGGGCATGTCGCCGCCGAGATCGACCGACATCCAGCCGCCCACCGCCAGCGCCGCGAATACGCCGGCCACAACGCCGTAGAGCAGACGTCCCTTTTCCGCGCCCAGCCAAAGCTGGAACGGCAGCAGCAGCGCCTGCATCACCAGACAGGCGACAAAACGGATCGACAGCCCCGACAGGCCCGCGCGATCAACGAGCATGATGAGCGCGCAAAGCACCGTCATTGCCGCGGCTATGCAAAGCCCCATCAGATACTTGCCGGTCACATACTGCGTCCGCGTCAGCGGCAGCGTCTGCGCATAGACATTCCACTTTTCCTTTTCGTCATAGGCAATCAGCGACGGCACCATCAGCCCCGCCATCAGGCAGGGATAGAACGCGAAAAACGCTGACACGGCCTTACCCGCTGTCGCGCTGCCGATGGAAAACGCCACCACGACGATGAGAAACGCCCGCTGATAGCGGAGAATCTGATACCAGTCCTTGAGCAGCAAGCCCTTCATTTCCCGTCGCCCCCTCTCGCCATGAGCACGAACAGCTCCTCAATGTCCACGCGGCCTAAGTCCATGCCGGGCGGCGCGTTTTCGCGGCGCAGCAGCGCCTCCACGCCGTAGGGCGTCTCGCGCCTGCCCAGCACCGCCGCCGGGTCGATCGCCGCGAAGTCCTCCCGCGCGCAGCGCACGACGCCGTACTCCTCGTAAAGCCGGTCCTTTTCCTCGCAGAGCATCATTTTTCCCTTGTGCAGGAACGCGATGTAGTCGCAGAGCTTTTCGAGGTCGCTCACGATGTGCGACGAGATCAGCACCGCGCGGCTCTCGTCCCGCGTGAACTCGGAGAAAATGTCCACCACCTCGTCCCGCGCCACGGGATCGAGGCCGCCGGTCGGCTCGTCGAGCACGAGCAGCTTCGCGTGATGCGAGAGCGCCGCGGCGATGCCGAGCTTTTTCTTCATGCCGAGGGAGAACTCCCGGAACCGCTTCTTCTCCGGCAGGTCAAAGCGCCGCAGATAGCCCTCATACGCCGCGGCGTCCCAGTTGCGATATACGCCGCGCAGGATCTTGCCGACCTCCGACGCCGTCAGACACTCGGAGAAGCTCAGCTCGTCGAGCACGACGCCGATATCCTCCTTGCCCAGTGGGAAGCTCTCGCGGTTGTCCTTGCCAAAAAGCGTCACCGTGCCGCCGTCGCGCAAGATCATGTCGAGGATCAGCTTGATCGTCGTGGTCTTGCCCGCGCCGTTCTCGCCGATGAGGCCGAGGATCGCGCCGCTCGGCAGCGTCAGGTCCAGCGGCCCCAGCGTGAAGCCGTCGTAGCGCTTTTCCAGCCCTTTGAGTTCCAGTGCGTTCATCGTTCTCCCTCCGTCATGAGCCGCAGCATCTCCGCAAGCTCCGCCGCGCTCAAATTACAGCTCGCCGCGAGCCGCGCCGCCGCCGCCAGATGCCCCTCGATCGCCTTGAGGTTCTCCTCCTGCAGCAGCTCCACGTTCTTCGGCGCGACGAAGCAGCCCTTGCCCGCGACCGTGTAGAGAAAGCCCTCGCGCTCCAGCTCGTCGTAGGCGCGCTTCGTCGTGATGACGCTGATGCGCAGGTCCTTCGCGAGGCTCCGGATCGACGGCAGCAGCTCGTCCTCCCGCAGCGCGCCGCTGATGATCTGCGTTTTGAGCTGGGTGTAGATCTGCTCGTAAATCGGCGCGCTGCTCTTGTTGTCGATCCAGAGGTTCAAGGCGCTTCCTCCTTGTTTATCTGTATATGAACAGTATACACAGTAATGCGGCTTTGTCAAGAGAAAAAGCGCCCCAGCGGGCGCTTTTTTCTATTTTTTCAGGAGCTGCTGATTCAGATTGTTGCTGCGATCCGCCTCCATGACCAGTTCGAGCTGCAGCATGAGCTGGTTGAGCGGCGAGGTGAAAAAGGCGGAGAGGATATCGGCGATCAGCGCGATGGTCAGCGCGGTCTCCGGAATGTCGAGGCGCGTGAAAATGGCGGCGTAGGTCACGATACCGCTGCCGGACACCGGCGGCGTCGCGACGATCAGCGCCACCGCCATGAACACCGCCACCAGATACCACACAAGCGAGGCATGGATCCCGGCGGTGTCCGCCGCGTAGAACGTGACCGCGATGGTGGTCACGATGCCGGCGGGCATGTAGAGCACCAGTCCCAGCGGCAGGCTTCTTTTGAGGAAGCGCCCCTGGATGCCGAGCTCCCGCTCGCAGCAGCGCTCGTTCACGCCGTAGGACGCGTCCACCGACGCGCTTTTCATCGCCAGCAAAAACGACGGCCAGACCTTTTTCAGAAGCTTCGGCAGCGCGATCTTCTGCGTCCGGCAGACGACGGCCAGCGCCACGCTCAGCGGAATGAGCGATATGCCCAGCGCCGTCAAAAGCGGGATCCAGATCCCAAGCAGCAAGCGGATCGAATTCTCCCAGATGTTCAGCACCAGCAGCATGACGATGAAGTACGGCGAGAGCCGGTTCACCCAGTTGACCACGATGAGGCCCACCGCGTTGGTCTGGTCGATGAGGGAGATCAGTCCGCCCGCCTGCGACCCCGCGTTGATGAGGGCGTAGCCCAGGATCAGCGCGACAAGGATGATCTGCGGCGAGTCCCCGTCCACGAAGGGCGAGAGCAGGTCGTTGGGGATGAAGTGCAGAAACAGGTCCAGCACGCTGCTCACCTGCTCGCTGTCGGGGAGAAACTCGTCAAAGCCGAGCCGGAAGATCGGGATCGCAATGAGCATGGCGACCAGCGCCACGAGCACGTTGAGCAGCAAAAGCCGCTCCAGCATGCGTCTGCCGTTCAGGCCGGCGGCCGTGACGTGGCCCACGCCGCAGATCGCGTTGAGCAGCGTGAGGAAAATCAGGGGGCCGGAGGCCGCGTTCAGCACGCGGAAGAACGCGTTCTGGATCGGGTCGAGCACCGTCAGCAGGATGCTCGAGCGCAGCTCCGGCGAAAGCAGCGCCTCGCTCACTCCGGCCAGCGCCACGCCGACAACCAGGAAGCTCAGCAGCCGCAGCGCGGGATTGCGGTCCACCTTCTTGAGCCGGAGCTGAATGATGTTGCTCCTCTGCCGGTAGACGTAGTGCGGCTCGATGCCGACGCTGCCGAGCAGCGAGCCGGCCCATGCGCCGAAATCGTCCTCCGTATTGGCAAACGGGTCGCAGCTTTCGCCGTCCAGCTGCAGCGTGATGCCGTTGCGGAACCAGTTCGACTCCGTCGTGAAGCGGACGCTTGAGCCGTCGCCGAAGCGGTCCCGCCAGCGCAGCAGCGCCTCCTCCATGCCGAGACGGATTCGCAGGATGTTGCTGCGCTCGTAACCGAGATCGTTCAGGTACTCCTCGATCTGCGCGGCGATCTCGTCGATGCTCTGCGCGTTTAAGGGATATACGGCGCTGAGCCGTTCGCTTGCCATGCGCTCGCTCCCCTCTCTTTCTGTGTGGGATTTCTTCTTAATTTACTTATATTATCACGCGGCATGGTGTTTTGGCAACAAAAAAGAGCGGCAGCGCCGCTCTTTTTCTTCAGAAGCTGTCCTTGATCCTGTCCTTGAGCTCCTCGGCCTTCGCCTTGACCTTCTCGTCCACGTCGGTCTTGTCCAGCGCGTCCTGCACCTTGTCCTTGAGCATGTCGGCTCTCTCGCGCAAGTGCGCCTTGAGCGCGTCCGTGTCCACGTCCGCCGCCTTTTCGCGCAGCTTGTCCGCGCCGGCCTTGATCTTTTCGTCGAGGTCGGTCCGATCCAGCACGTCCTGCACCTTCTCCTTCATCTGGTTTGCCGCCGCGCCCACCTTCTCGTCGAGGTCGGTGCTGCGGAGCGTCTCTTTTGCTTTGCTCTTGAGGTCGTTCAGATCCATGGTATGTTCTCCTTTCAAAGAATCATAAATTGCATGGTTAGTCTGTGCAAAAAATCATTCTGTACGCGGTACAGAATGATTTTTCGCCATATATTTTCGGTTGCCGCGCAAGCGGCGAGAAAATATGGCATTTTTTCAAGAAGTAACGGCG